>ERZ890604.340-NODE-340-length-16847-cov-3.788828_pt1 | contig 16847 bp, 10 predicted proteins | sample MGYA00521097_ERZ890604 | MGnify/ENA primary metagenome ERZ890604 (study PRJEB32303, sample SAMEA104408625) | aquatic metagenome | biome: Brackish water; feature: Chemocline; material: water | place: Baltic Sea | collected 2014-10-26T21:54:00 | depth 120 m ... | reverse complement strand
CCGACCGAGCGTCAGGAAACCCATCGCTGCGAGTTCGCTGTCTGGCAACCCTTCTTTCACCAGCCAGTCGGCCGCCATCTGCCGAATCAGAAACTGATCGTACGGAAGGTCCTCGTTCAGACTCCGCACCACCCAGTCGCGATACGTGTAGGCAAACGGGTACTTTCGTTCTTCCTGAAAAACATACCCCTTCGTGTCGGCATACCGAGCGACGTCCAGCCAGTGACGCCCCCAGCGTTCTCCATAGTGAGGCGACGCAAGATATCGATCGACAAGCTCCTTCCACGCAGTCGGCGACTTATCGTTGACGAATGCTTGCGTTTCTTCGAACGTCGGCGGAAGCCCGAGCAGGTCGAACTTCAACCGACGAATTAACGTCGCGCGATCAGCTTGATCGGAAGGACCAATTCCTGCCGCGTCGAGCTTACTCAATACGAACTGATCGACCGGCGTCTTAACCCATGACTCATTACTGACCTTTGGAAGCTGAGGGCTGACGACCGGCGCAAAAGCCCAGTGCCGCTTCGTTTGAAAACTCGGGTCGGGGCCGTTGCCGACCGACTTCGGCCACGTCGCGCCGTTTTGAACCCATGTGCGAAAGTCGGCGACGACGTTTGCCGGGAGTGGATCGTCGGGCGGCATCTGCAGGTCTTCGTTGGTCGGATCGATCGCCAGCAGCAGCAGGCTTTCCTCGAGCTTTCCAGGAACGACCGCCGGACCGATCTCTCCGCCCTTCAGCAGCGCGTCGCGAGAATCGACGCGAAACCCGCTGCTGGCTTTTTCACTGCCGTGACACTTGAAACATTTTTCGATCAGTACAGGGCGGATCCGAGTCTCGAAGAAATGCTCATCGGCAACGGCTAAGGTTGTCGATGCGGCCATGATGGCGGCCGCCAGTAAGCCGATAGAATTCGGACGATTCTGGAGAGGCATGAAACACCGAGTGAGGAAATTTGTGAGGAGAAACAGGGCGAGGAGAACGGGTTATTCCTTTCGCGTCTGGCAGTCGATACCTTACGCAACCCATTCCGACGTCAATCATGACAAACTGCTTCGGCGTCTGGAAGCGGCAAAGTCGAGACTCATTATTCCCAGCTTTTTGACGACGATTTCATTTCTTAGCGAGTACGGTTTCCTGTGATCGAAACACGCCAACTGACCAAGCGATACGGCGAACTGATCGCCGTGAACCATATCGATCTGAACCTTGCCGAAGGTGACGTCTTTGGGTTTATTGGCCCGAACGGTTCCGGCAAGACGACGACCATGAGGATGATCGCAACGCTGCTTCAGCCGGATTACGGCGAGGCGTACGTCTGCGGAAAATCGATTTACACGCACCCTCAGGAAATTCGCCGGCTGATCGGATTCATGCCGGACTTCTTCGGCGTATACGAAGACATGACCGTCGTCGAGTACTTGGAATTTTTCGCCGCGGCATACCGTGTCGTTCCCGATAAGCGACGCAAGGTCGTGGAAGAGAAACTCGAACTGGTCGACATGGCCTTCAAGCGGGACGCGATGGTCAACCAGCTTTCACGTGGCCAGACACAACGCATCGGCCTGGCGAGAGTCTTGCTGCACGACCCTCAGGTTCTGTTGCTCGACGAACCGGCGAGTGGTCTGGATCCTCGCGCCCGTATCGAAATCCGAAATCTGCTGAAACGACTCGGCGATCTGAAAAAGACCGTCATCGTCTCCAGTCACATTCTGCCCGAACTCGCCGATGTGTGTACGCGAGTCGGCATGATCGAAAAGGGCAACCTGATCGTTGACGGCCAGGTCGGCGAGGTGATGAAAAAAGCTCGCCAGCGAATCGTTCTGCAGATTCAGGTGAAAGGCGACTCAGCAGAAACCGACCGCGCCGCCGCACTGCTCGAACAGCATGACCTGGTCGATGCCGTTTCGATTTCTCCGAAGTCAGTCATCGACGTGACGCTGCAAGCCGAAACCGACGACTACAGCGACCTGCCGTCAGCTCTGCTTGACGCGAAGTTCAAGCTGAAGCTGTTCCGTGAGGAAGAAGTCAACCTCGAAACCGCGTTCATGGAACTGACGAAGGGCCTGGTTCAATAGCCGTAGGGTGGGCACCGCCCACCAACCGAATCAGTTTGGTTTTCTGGTGGGCAGTGCCCACCCTACGCCAAAGAAGAAAGAACGCTGAGTAAACAAACGCAAAGGACGCGGAGAATCGATTGACTCTCCGCGTCCTCTGCGTTTTTCTCTTTGCGTTCTCAGCGATTCAATTCTTTTTCAGCATTACCGGCTGGCGGTCTTCGTCGCGCCGATGCAGAAGAGGTGCTTTTCGCCTCGGATGAAAAGTTGACCATCCGAAATTGCTGGCGAAGCGTATGACCGCTCGCCGAGTTCGTTTTCGGCGACGACCTCCATGTCCGGGCCCGGTTTGACGACTCGCGTCTGTCCGTTGTCGGCCTGGAAGTAAACGAGCCCTCCGGCGGTCACCAACGACGCACTGAAGTGACTGCCCATTCGCCCCTGCCAGATTCGCTCGCCTTTCGATGTTTCAAAGCAGTTGGCTGTTCCCCGGTCGTCGGCGACGATCAGGTACTTATCGACCAGCACCGGCGACGGGACATAGCACCGCACTTCCTGGGTGTGCCACGCGACGTGCGAGTTCGTCACATCGCCTTTTCCGTCCGGCCGAACGGCCATCACGTGATGAGTTGGGAAGCCGGCGGCCATGTAGAACTTTTCGCTGTCATAGACCATCGACGCGACGTACTGCTCGGTCGGGCCTTCGACGTTCCAAAGCATTTTTCCCGTTCGAGGGTCAAGACTGACGATGCACTTGCTTCCGGAAAACACCATCTGCTGCTGACCGTTGATCTCGCGAATGATCGGCGTGACGTAGCTGCGGGTCTTGTGGCGACGAGGCGTCTTCCACACAGTGTCGCCGGTTTCCCGGTTCAGAGCGACGACGTACGAATTGCCGTCGTGGTCACCGTTGACGATCAACAGGTCTTCGAAAATCACCGGGCAACTGCAGAAGCCGTGAGCACTGATAAACTCTCCTGGCTCCGAGATCCACTGACGATTTCCGTCGAAATCGTAGGCGGCAACAATCATTTCGCCGGGAGTAATTGGTCGCGACTTGCCGACATTCGGAGCCGGAACCGTGCGTCCGTCGACTTTCAGGAACGCGACATAAACCAGCTTTCCGTCAGTGATCGGCGTGCTCGACGCAAAACTGTTCAGCGAGTGTTTTGATTCGAGCGGACTCTCAACAACGGTCTTCTGCCAGAGCGTTTTTCCAGTCCGACGGTCCAGCGAAAGCAGCACGCGTTCTTCGGACTCAGGCAGGCAGCTGACGACAAAAATGCGATCACCCCAGATCGTCGGCGACGCGTGTCCTTCACCGGGGATGGCGACTTTCCAGGCAACATTCTTTCCTTCAGCACCGTTCCACGAAATCGGGGCATTCTCTTCGAGGCTGGTTCCGTCACCTCGTGGCCCGCGCCAGCCAGGCCAGTTTTCGGCGGATACCGACGAAGCGAAAAGGCATACAACAAACGCAGTGAGAACTGACAAACGACGAGTGGGCATTGAAGAACTCCAGGATCAAGAACGGACACAGATCGACTTTGTTACCGAGTTTTCACCAGGTCGGCAATGAGTCTGCACCATAAATTCAGGACGCGTGCTTCGGCGAAGAAATCTGACACCACAACAACTCATCACGACTGCAGGCTGAAATTCGGCATCGCCACGGCAAAACCAACGATGACGAGAGCAGTCACTAGGCCACTCAGCACAAACAGAATCAGCAGCTCGGATCCGACAAGACGCAGGATCATAAACCGGGCGCAACCGATTCGGAACATGGTCGCAAATTCCCTCTGTCGAAGCTGCACGGACAGAACAATGAACAGCCCGATCAGTGCCGCCGTTACAGCGGTCATTGCGACAAAGGTCGCCTCAAAGAACCGCCGAATTCTGATCACGATTTCGAGTAACTCGTCGATCACCTCAACGGGACGGATGATCTGAGCAGGATCGTCGTCGGCCAGATATCGTCCGATCAGCAGCGTTTCAGATTCCTCGTCATGCGGAATTGCCAGGATGGCCGTCACTGGGAACGAGCTTCGGTCTCCGTGAAAATGGAATGAGTCCGCGTTCTCTTTGGTGATTTCGGTGTATTCAACAACGGACGGATCGTGCTCCGGTTTGTCCGCGCCGCCTGGTTCTTCGCTGTCGGTCGCATTTTTGGTGGGTGACCGTTTCTTTGACGACGCGTGGCCATGTCCGATGCCTGCAATGATCCATGCCGTGTCAATGTCGACAAACACGGCGTCGTCATCCGGCGATGATGTCTCAGTCAGCACGCCGCTCACTCGCATTCTCAACGGAAGGGAACCTTCCAGATCGAATAAGTTCTCGGGTTCGGTCATTAACCCATCGCCAGGTTCAAGGCTTAGATTTTCGGCGACGTTAGCTCCAACCAGGCAATCACCGCGACAGTTCCACGAGTGTCCATTCGCGATACTCAACTTTCTAAAGGACAAATAGTCCGCTGTGGTCCCGACGATCGGCCGGCCTTCAGCTTTGAATCGAACGAGCATCGGAATTGCCTGTGCGAGGCCACCGTCTGATATCCGGTTTGCTTCGCTGATTGTCGTTTCACGCGACGGCTGGCCTTTGAAGTACAAAGCGTGCAGGACAAGATCGAACTCACTGCCAGCCGCACCGACAACTAAAGGCGTCGTCTCGGCGCGAGCGGACAGGCGAGCTTCGAATTCCGATGTGAAAATTCGCAGTCCGATTGGCAACAGAAACGTCAACGTCAGACAGGCCACCAGCACGACCGAACGCCAGCGGTGATGCCACAAGTGCCTGCGTGCGAGGAGAAACGTGCCGCTCATGATGGCCGTTCCACGCTGGGCACCGGATGCGCGGACTCACTTTGCAGCAGTTCGATTTTAGACTCACCTGGGCAGGAGAAATCGATCACTCTGTCAAAGCGGCCGATCAGGCTGTGATCGTGCGTCGCCATCATCAGTGTCGCCTGCCGAGTCGCCGCCTGTTCGAAAATCAGGTCAACGATCTGGTCGCGGGTGGCGGGATCGAGATTTCCGGTTGGCTCGTCGGCAAGCAGCAATGGCGGATTGGTGATCAAAGCCCGAGCGATGGCGACACGCTGACGCTCGCCGTGCGAAAGCCGGTCGATTGGTCTCTTGAGCAACGACTTCAAGCCGAGTGACTCGGCCAGCTCGCCAACGTTCTTTCGGGTTTCATACGTCAGACGCTGCGACGAGTTCAGCAGAAACGGCAACAGAATGTTCTCTTCGACATTCAGGTAGTTCAGCAATTCAAATTCCTGGAAGACCATCCCCACGGTCGAAATCCGGAACGCACGCCGTGCAGCATCATCGAGTCGCGTCAGCTCGCGTCCTTCGAATCGAATGTTACCTTCGTTCGGAACAACAATCCCCGCGAGTAGATTCAGCAGAGTCGTCTTGCCGCAACCGCTGGGACCGACCAGTGCAACCGACTCGGCCGCTGGAATTCGAAGCTCCGAGACGCGCAGGCCGAATCCGTCCTGCTCGTAACGGAATTCCAGATCGTCGATTTCAATCATTGAGTTGACTATTCGACAGGACTTTTAACGATGAGCCAGCTATCGACGCCAAGCTTGCCGAGGGCAGAGTCGAATCTCAACCGAAGGACACCAAAGATGCGTTTGACATCATCCGCTGTCGTTATCGTCATTCTGCTTGCTCAATTCTCTGGAGGCAGCCGAGTCCAGGCGGAAGAGATACTGCCCGGCCTACTGTTCGAACAAGGTACTATCAACGGAGTCCTGGTTCGCAGCGGAGAACAGACAGTCGCGGTCTATTCAGAACCCGTATCTTCAACGAAAAAGTCAGTCGCCGTTTTGCTGACACATCACCGCCGAGATGTCGTGGCGGCGGCCGAGACTGCCGTTGCTGCGGGGGCGAACGTCGTCGCTCCGGAAGCTGAGCGGGAACTGTTCGAGGCGACCGATGAATTCTGGAACGACTTCTGGACGAAGCGTTTTCATGATTACGCACAGCAGTCCACGAAGATTCTGACCGAGCCGCTCAAGGTGGATCGCTGGGTTAAAGATGGCGACACGTTCGACGCTGGCGGAGTCACCTTCCGTGTGCTGGAAACTCCGGGCTTCACCCGCGGAGCGGTTTCATACATCGGCGAAACCGATGGCAAGAAGGTAGCTTTCTCGGGCGACCTGATTTACGGAGACGGTCAGCTCTTTGACCTCTACAGCTTTCAGGACGCCATTCCGGAAGCCAGGATCGGTGGCTATCACGGGCATGCGTCGCGGCTCGCGATGCTGATTCCGAGTCTGAATAAAATCGCGGCTGAGAAGCCAGACCTGATCATCCCGGCTCGCGGGCCGGTCATTCGCAATCCTCAGGAAGCGATCGCGAAACTGATCGGACGTGTCGAGGCGTACTACCGAAACTACCTCTCGACGAACGCGCTCAACTGGTACTTCAAAGAGGAGCGGATGACGATCAAGGGTCGGCGAGTCCTCGGCCAGGACGCCGAAGTCAAGCTCATGCCGTTGTCCGTGCACGAACAGACTCCCGGCTGGATCTGGGAGAACTCGACCAGCCGCATGCTGATTTCCGACGACGGGCACGGGTTTCTGCTCGACTGTGGTTATCAGCGAGTCATCGACGGCGTGAAGCAGCTGATGGAAGACGGTCTGGTTAAGAAAGTCGACGGGATTTTCGTCACGCACTACCACGACGATCACACAAACATGGTGCAGGCCGCGTCCGAAGAATTTGGCTGTCCGATCTATTCGACGCTTGAGTACGAGGACATTCTCGAAAACCCCGGCGCGTACCACATGCCGGCGACGACCGACAAAGCCATGAAGGATGTCACCGGGCTGAAGAGCGGCCACAAAATGAAATGGAAAGAGTACGAGCTGGAGTTCCAGTTCTACCCCGGCCAGACGCTTTATCACGGAGCGGTGCTCGTTCGACGAAACGGCGGCACGCCTTACTACTTTGTCGGCGATGCATTCTCGCCGTCCGGCATGGATGACTACTGCCTGCTCAATCGCAATCTGCTGCACGACGACACCGGATACCCGTTCTGTCTGAAGAAGATCCGCGAGCTTGGCTCCGATTACTGGCTGATCAACGAGCACATTCCGTACGTGTTCCGATTCTCAGAGAAGGAACTCGATTACCTCGAAACGAACCTTCAGAAACGCAAAGAGATCCTCGACGAGCTACTCCCGTGGGACGACATCAACTACGGCATCGACGAGCAATGGGCGACGTTCTATCCACGAGGAGTTGCCGCGAAAGTTGGGAAACCAATCGAGCTGCAGGTTCGCATTCAGAATCACTCGCCGATCGCGCGAACATTCAAAGTGACTCCGCGAAAGTCGCACGGCGTCGACATCCTGAGCAAGCCTGCAGAGATCACGCTCCAGCCTCGGCAGTCCGGATCGGTTTCAGTCGCCGTCTCGGTTCGCAAGGCAGTCACTCTGCCCGGCACGTTCGTCGTGACCGCGGATATCGATTCAGAAGGAATGCATTTTCTCAGTTGGGCCGATGCCGTGATCCGTGTCGAAGACTGAGGCTTACGTGATCATGCTGACGAGAGAAAACCACGGAAGTCACGGAATTTCACGGAAATCATGCACGCTCTTCCGTGCAATTCCGTGCCTTCCGTGGTTCAAATCATTAAGAACAACCGCGCTGACGTGCATTGTTTTGTTTTGTGGTCCGTCGGTTTTCGCACATCCGATATCGCTCACCGATTCCGTTGTAGATGTGCATAAAGATCGTGTCGACGTCGAGTTGAAGGTTCTTGTCGAAGACCTGGTGCTCTACCACCCGGTGAGTGCCAACGAGCGGGACGTTTATCCCGCCGCCGCTTTGCTGCAGGCCGCACAGGCGCATCGTGGGTTCGTGCTCGACGGACTGAAGCTGCTGGATGAGCAAGGCTCTCAGTTGGAAGGCGCAATCGTCGATGTCGACACGTCCAGACTTGGCGACAAGGGCGTTCCGCTGACGGAAATCAAGCAGATCTCTGTTTCTTACCGGCTTCGCTACCCACGCATCGAGCCACTGAGTTTTCTAACTGTCTCGCAAAGGTTCGGAGGCGAGAAGGCGATATTGCCTGCCATGATGGATTGCCAGGTCAAACAACAGGGTGTCGTGCTGGATGTTCCGCAGCCGCTATTGAGCGGCCAGACGTTGACGACGAAGTTCGACTGGACAAAGCCGCCGACTCCGCCAAAGAACTGGCGGGAACTCAAGCAACGACGCGAAGAACGCTTGAAGCAGCAGCTCGGCATCGCGAGTTACAGTGGACTTTACTCGTTTTTCTATATCACTCCGCACGAGGTTCGGCACGAGATTCTGATCCCGTTGCTGACGCTCGACGAATGGACGCCGATCAAGCGGAAGAAGTCCGAATTCCTTGAAGTAGACGAACAGGAAGTTGCCGCCGGACAGGTTGCTGAGTTCTTCGAGAAGGGCAATCCGGTTTCGATTAACGGATCGAACATTGCTCCAGTCGTTGCGCGGGTTAACTTCTTCGGATTGGACATTCGTGACTTTGCATTGAATGCCGATCCGCGTCGAGTCAGCGTTGCCCAGGCCCGCGTCGGGGTGATGCTTAGCTATCCGTCACATAACATTCCGACTCAGGTCCATGCGAAGTGGGAGACGTTTAATAAGTACGCGCCGTTTCTGAAAACCGTCGTTTACGGATTCGACAGCCAGGCTGCCGAGCATTTCTTCCGGCCGGACGACGTCGACTTCAAGTGGTCCGGTGCCAAAGCTAAGACGTTGTCCGACTTTTCGAGTGCCTCGGTGAAGTCGAACGGGCAAACACCAACTCCACGTCAGGCCGAACAGATCAGTTTTTCGCTGATGAAGAACGTCTATCGAGCCTTCGACTTTCACGGCGAAAAAGAAACCTACGACGCTCTTGACGCGGTCGTTGATGGTCCACTGTTGCGGTCTTTGTATCTCCAGATCCGTCGCTCGCTTCTGATGGCAGAGCAGGGGGGCTCGCGGTCGCGGGTGCTGGATGTTCAACCGGTTTCTGGAAGCGTCATCGGTAACCCGTCACGGACAGAGTTTCAGATCGAACTTCGTTGGCGTGTCGCCAGTGAGGTCGAGCACTGGGGGCATATCCACACTCGCGAGAACGAGTATCTCGCCAGAATTGCCGCCAGAGTCGACGACGGTTTCTGGAAGCTCGAAACGCTGAAGTTTCTCAGCCAGAAGCGAGTCCGGTTTGAAACTCGCTTGCGTCAGTGAGTGCAAATCGAGACTCTTCTCGCGCGTCCCCTCGGTGATGTGGGTTTCGTTTTTCAACTTTGACAGGACTTCTGAAATGAGCAGATCGTGTTTTGTTCGGTATGTAGCTTTGCTGGCAGTTTGTGCCGCGAGTTCCACGGCGTCGGCTAATGTTCGATTGCCGAAGATCTTCAGTAATCATATGTTGCTGCAGCGCGGCCTTGAGGCTCCCGTCTGGGGCTGGGCGGACGCTGGCGAAGAGGTCTCCGTCAGTTTTGCAGGGCAGGAAAAATCGGCTACCGCGGACGAGAACGGAAAATGGATTGTGCGTCTGGCGTCGCTGGAAGCCAGCAGCAAAGGCCGTGCTCTGGTCGTCAAAGGTAAGAACACAATCACGCTCAATGATGTGCTTGTTGGTGACGTGTGGATCTGCTCCGGGCAGTCGAACATGGAATGGGCCACTCAATCAGTCATCAACGCCCAGGAAGAAATCGCGGCTGCAAAGTATCCGGAGATCCGGCTGTTCGATGTGCCTGGTCACACGACAGCCGCAACGGCTCAAAGTGATGTTCCCGGCGGAAGCTGGCAGCACTGCACGCCTCAGTCCGTCGCCGGATTTTCGGCGGTTGGCTACTTCTTCGGACGGCACTTCCATCGCGAAACTGGAGTGCCCGTCGGACTGCTGGGGACGAACTGGGGCGGCACGAGGATCGAGCCATGGACTCCGCCCGTTGGTTTTCGTTCGGTGCCAGAGTTGAAGGGGCTCGCCGATCAGGTTGACAGGTTCGACCCCACCACCGATGCCGGCAAGGCGACGTGGGAAGCTCACTTGAAGAACATTGAAGCGTGGATCGCTAAGACACGATCGTCGTTGGCAGCCGGGACCGACGTGAACAACGCGCCTCAGACTCCAGGTTTCACTGGCGGTGGCGATCCAACGGCCATTTACAACTCGATGGTTCATGGGCTGGCTCCGTATGGAGTTCGCGGTGCACTGTGGTATCAGGGCGAATCGAACGGCAGCGAAGGCGTTTCGTACTTCCACAAAATGCAGGCGCTGATCAAAGGTTGGCGGAATGTCTGGGGTCAGGGCGACTTCCCTCTCTACTTCTACTTCGTGCAGCTCGCCGACTTTCAGCAGCCGAACGACAACCCGGCAGGTGGAGACGGCTGGGCGCAGCTTCGAGAAGCTCAGCGACAGACACTGACCGTTCCGCACACGGGAATGGCCGTCATCACGGACATCGGTGCTGCTAACGACATTCACCCGCGAAACAAACAGGATGTCGGCCATCGACTGGCGTTGTGGGCTCTTCGAGATGTCGCGAAGAAAGACGTCGTGCCGTCCGGTCCGTTGTTCAAAGAAATAAAAGTCGAAGGAGCGTCGATTCGAGTCCACTTCGAACACGCCGCCAATGGTCTGATTGTTGGCTCGAGGAAGAACGGGCTGGAGCCGACTCCCGAAGTCAAAGATGGCACGTTGAAGCGATTCGCCGTCGCGGGCGAAGACAAGCAATGGCACTGGGCCGACGCAAAGATTGACGGAGACACCGTTGTCGTCTCGTCAAAAGAAGTGCCGAAGCCACTGGCTGTTCGGTACGGATTCACGATGAATCCAGAAGGGGCCAACCTTTACAACAAAGAAGGCCTGCCGGCGTCTCCATTCCGGTCTGATGACTGGTAACTCAGGCAAACGACGCGTTGTTTCGCTCCTGGTCTGAAATCGTTCAGACCGGAGCGAACGCGGCGATGACGAATCCCGTAACGATGACCAGCCAGACGATTCCCAGGGCGTGCCAGAACCACGCGCAGAATGTAACGCCCCAGGAATATTCGTGGTCGTAGCGGCCTGCGAGGCCCTGCAGAAAGACGAAGGCGACAAAAAGTAGCGCGACAATGAAATGGACTCCGTGCATGAGAGCAAACGCGAACGCTCCGTCACGGAGTCCTATTTCTTGCGCGGCTTTCTTCTGAGGGAGCAGGCAGGCGAGCCCCTGTGTCTGAAAGATGACAAAGGCGATCCCCAGGATCAGCGACTGCAGCATCCGACGACGAAACAGAAGTTGTCGTTCACAGCGGACGTGGTAGCTGGCTGTCTGCAGCGAGACGCTGCCCAGAACCAGCAGTACGGTGCTGACCGCAAAGGCTGGCGGAAATATGAACTCAGTCTCGGTCGGTGCAAACGAGCTGGCCTGGATCATCAGCCACGCTCCGCCCATCGACACGGTTAACGTTGCTGTTGACAGAAAAAAGAAGCACAACGCGAGATTACTCCGTCGTTGGATGAAGCGGTTGAGCATGTTTTCGGACTCGAACGTTCCCATGAAGCAGTCTCGCATGCCTGAGTGTCCGCGGAAGCAGATCAGTTCGCCTCGCGATTCCGCAGTTTCGCCAGCGAGCGTCGATTTCGGAAGTGTCGCGGAATGACAGTGTCGCGGATGCCTTGCCGCTCGCTTGCCAGGATTGACGATCGACCGATAAAGTCACCCGTGCGTTACGTCGCTTACCGGTTCTCTCGAAAGTGCTGTAACGCGGCAGCATTCTGCACTAGCGGCATCCTTCTCAGGAATGCGTTCGAAAATAAGTTCCCAATGCCAGCACGAAGCGCAAGCGAGTGACTACTGCGGATTCACTCGATTGCGCTTCGTGCTGGTAGGACATCGGGAAGTTAGTCCGGCACGTTCCTGAATCCGGGTGCCTGCGACACAGACCTTCCCACTCAGTTCCGGTTGGCCAGCAAACGCTGGTTCGGAACTCACTGTTCTGAGCTGCGGTTTCCCTGGAAGCTCGCAGACACCGCCACGCCCCGCCTCTCCCCCCAGCAAGAAGTAGCAGATGAATAACTTCAGCAACTCGATGGTTACTGTGATATCTCAACTCCTTCGCCATGTTTCTCTGCCGTGCACTCTGGTGGCCGTCATTGGCTTAGCCGGGCAGGTGACTGCGAACGATTTGCCACTCGGGCTTAAGCCGGTACCGGTTCCGAAAGACAATCCTCAAAGCGCAGAGAAGATTGCACTGGGCAAGCAACTGTATTTCGACAAACGGCTGTCGAAGGACAACACTGTCTCGTGTGCCAGTTGCCACGCTCCGGAAAAAGGATTCAGCAACGGTGAAGCTTTTGCGACCGGAGTCGGCGGAGCCAAAGGCGGTCGGAGCGCTCCGAGCGTTATCAATGCAGCGTATTACCTTCAGCAGTTCTGGGATGGGCGAGCGGCCTCGCTTGAAGAGCAGGCTCTCGGCCCAATCGCTAACCCGATCGAAATGGCACTTTCGATTGAAGACGCGGTCGGCCGGCTGAACAACATCGCTGGCTACAAGTCGCAGTTCCAGAAAGTTTTCGGGACCGATGCAAATCCCGATGGAATCGCCAAGGCAATCGCCGCTTACGAACGTACCGTTTTGTCGGGGAACGCTCCATTCGACAAGTACAAAGCTGGCGACAAGTCGGCTCTATCAGAAGCTGCAGAACGCGGACGCAAGTTGTTCTTCGGAAAGGCAAACTGCGCCGCCTGTCACGCTGGTTCTAACTTCTCAGACAACTCTTATCACAACATCGGCATCGGCATGGACGCGAAAGAGCCAGACAAAGGCCGCGTCGTGGTCAGCAAACTTGGTGGCGACACAGGAGCGTTCAAGACTCCGACGCTGCGTGAGATAGCACGGACGGCTCCGTACATGCACGACGGAAGCCTGAAGACTCTGGAAGAAGTCGTGGAGCATTACGCCAAAGGCGGTATCGCCAATGAATGGCTCGACGAAGAATTGTTCAAACTTCGTCTGAATGACCAGGACAAGGCTGACCTCGTGACCTTCATGAAGGTAGGTCTGGCGAGTCCAGACTATCCTGATCACAAGGCTCCAAAGCTGCCGGAGTGATCACAAATCGCGGTCTGTTGAATTGAAAATTCGTTTGGGTGGGCAGTGCTCACCAGAAATTAAATGTGGTGGGCATCGCCCGCCCAGTGAAGACTCTCCTTTAGAAAGAATTCTCCATGCTTAAGAATCGTATTGCCGCATTGTTCGGCAGCCTCGCGATCGCTGCTGCGATGAGTGTCTCGGCTCAGGCTGCTGGCCCGGAATCGAAGGTTGTTGCTGACGGACTGGACAACCCATCGGGTGTCGCTGTTCAGCCAGGCACCGGTCACGTCTTCATCGCCAGCCACGCCGGCATTCATCGTCTTGATCCGAAGTCGGGAAATCTGACGGCGGAAGTCACCGGCTACCCTGATCCAACCGACGTTTACGGCAAAGGGCCTAAGTACGCGATCGGACCATTGGGTCTGTCGTTCCTCGATCAGAACACTCTGGTTGTCGGTGGCGGAAGTCGCAAAGACGGCGAAGAACTGGTTCGAATTTTCACGGTTGGCGATGAACCAGCGGCCGAGCCACAGATGGAAAGCAAAGCTGCCAAAACTCTTGGCCCGATTCCTGCCAGTGATCAGACAATCAAAGGCGAAGGAAACTTCTACGGCGTCGTCGCGACTGCTGAAGGAATCTTTGTCACCTGCAACGGCGACGACACCAAAGGCTGGGTCGCGAAAGCCAACGTGAAAGACGGCAAGGTTGGCAAACTCCAGCTGAAGATCGCCACCAAAGAAGCCACCGAAGTCGACGCTCCAGGCCCGATCACAACGACAAAGAGCGGCAAGGGTGTCCTGGTTGGTCAGATCGGTGAAGTCACCGTGGCTGGCGACAGCCTCGTCACGATCTACTCGGCCAGCGGGAAAATGCAGCGGAACCTGCCTACCGGCCTGAACGACATCGCCGGCCTTGCCTGGAGTCCGGCTGGAAGTCTCTACGCGACTGATTTCTCCTGGGTTGACGCCAAAGCTGGCGGACTGTTCTCTGTTTCGCTCGGTAAGAAAGACGCCACTGAAGCGAAAACAAAGAAGTTGCTGTCGCTCGACAAGCCAACGGGCATCGCTTTCGATGCTGAAGGAAATGCCTACGTCGCCGTCTTCGGCACGGCTGCTGAAGGCAGTGACAAGCCGGCTGGCCAGATTCTGAAAGTTTCTGGGCTGAAATAGACTATCGCCGAGGCGAACACTGACTACGATGCGAATCGCGGGCCTGCTCTGAGAAATCAGAGCGGGCTCGCTTCGTATTTAACGCCAATTATTCAGTCACAAGCGTCAAACTGGGAACTTTCACGTTTCCAGTGCATCCATACACCACGCCTGAATCTCATCAGTCAGCATCCACAACAATTGCGATTGCTGGCGGCGGTAAACGAGGTGGCGTGGGCCGTTAAGGATTTCAGTTATCACTTAATTGCGATTCATCCTGTTTAGCTGCCATCGTTCCGGTTGAACATCGTGTGCGATTACGGTGAGATGGGTATCGAGGCTGCGGGGAACCGGCGGTCAAGAATTTGCTTTATTCGGGATATCGATCATGCTGTCCGCATTCTGGTGGAAGAATACCGGCTCACCTCGTCATCGTTCAGGTCGACGAGTTTCCGATTTGAGTCGTCGAGCATCAACAGTTGCTGCCTCAGTATGCGGGGCACCCGAAAAGCTGGAAGACCGGACGCTGTTGACAGTCAACGCGCTCTTCTTTGGAAGCGAGCTGGACATCTTCGCTTCCGAGAATGACAGCATCACGGTCCGGACGAATCCTGCAAATTCATCGTTCGTCCAGGTGCTCGGCAATGGTGTTCCCATTTCGTCGGTGCAGTCGGTGCTGGCCAGCCAGATTACTCGACTGCTGATTGACGCTGGTTCTGGTGACAACGTCGTCAATCTGTCCGGCGTGAACTCCGCGTTCTTCTCAGCTCTCAGCGGCATTACCGTCGACGGCGGAGACGGCGACGACACCATCATCGGAACTGCCAATCTGAACGACACTCTCCGCGGTGAAGATGGCAATGACACCATCACCGCAGGAACCGGCAACAACCGAGTCGACGGTGGAGACGGAAACGATCTGATCGACGGCGGCTTTGGTAACGACACGCTGAACGGCGGGAACGGGAATGACAACATTCTCCGAGGCGGCGGCAACGACCGGATCGACGGCGGCAACGGCTTCGACACGCTCTTTGGCGGCGACGGCAATGACACGATCACCGGTGGTGACGGCGCGGACCTGATCGAAGGAGACGCCACAGGATTCACCGACACAGGCAACGACTCGCTGAACGGTGGCTCGGGTGACGACACGATTCTGGGCCAGGGCGGAAACGATACCATCAACGGCTCCGCCAACAGCGATATCCTGATCGGTGGCGACGGCGACGACGCCATCATCGGTGGTGGCGATCACGACCTGCTGCAGGGCGACGCTGGTAACGACACTCTGACAGGCCAAAGCGGTCGAGACACGCTGGAAGGTGGAGACGGCAACGACAACCTCAACGGCGGCACAAACGACGACGTGCTGCGAGGAGATGATGCCCTCGGTCTGACCTCAGGCAACGACACGCTCAACGGTGGCGCCGATAACGACTCCATCTTTGGAGGGCTCGGCGACGACAACATAATAGGCGGTGGCGGTAACGACTCGCTCGAAGGCGATGCTGGTCAAGACACGATCAACGGGCAGTCCGGGGCCGACACGATCTATGGTGGGGCGGGCGATGACTCGCTGCTCGGTGACACCGGCAACGATCTGATTAACGGCGACGATTCGCTGGGGCTGGCATCGGGTGACGACTTCATCAACGGCGGTGGAGACAACGACACACTCAACGGCGGCAATGGAGCGGACAACATCCTTGGCGGATCAGGCATTGATAATCTGAACGGCGACAGCGGCAACGACACGCTCGATGGACAGGGAGGCTCCGACATTATTGATGGCGGAGCTGGCGAAGACCTGATTCTCAGAGGCCTGGGCGATGCTTCCGACACCGTTTTCGGCGGTTTCGGGGGAGACGTGCTTGAACTACGCGGCGAATCGAGCAACGACACTGTCACTGTTGGCCAAAGTGGCAGCCAGTTGACTGTGACACAAGGCGGCGGAACAGTTCTCGTCGGCAACGACATCGAGCGAGTTGTCATTAACGGCTCAAACGGCAACGACACCCTGACGGTCGGTAATGTCAATTCCGTCGTCCCGATGGTTCTTGAAGTTAATGGCGAAGCCGGTACGGACACGATTTCAGCAAGTGGAGCGTTGCTCGGCAGCGTCTTTCTGATCATGGACGGCGGCATCGGCGACGACACGATTACCGGCAGTGACAGTGGTGACACGCTCCGTGGCGGCGACGGCGACGACATGATCGCCGGCGGAATGGGCAACGACCGCATCGATACCGGAAACGGAAACGACTTTGCGACGGGTGGCTCGGGCAACGACACCATCGATGGCGGATTCGGCAACGACACACTGAATGGCGGCTCAGGGAACGATTCGCTGCTTGGCAGTTTCGACAATGACAACCTCGCCGGTGGCCACGGGGACGACGCACTAGTCGGCGGTTTTGGCAACGACTTCCTGAACGGAATCAGCGGTAACGATACGTTGAGTGGCGACGCTGGCGACGACTCGCTACTTGGTGGAGCAGGCCACGACTCGATTTCTGCCGGCACGGGTAACGATCGAATTCGCGGGCACAGCGGTCACGAC
>ERZ890604.336-NODE-336-length-16925-cov-22.107884_pt1 | contig 16925 bp, 28 predicted proteins | sample MGYA00521097_ERZ890604 | MGnify/ENA primary metagenome ERZ890604 (study PRJEB32303, sample SAMEA104408625) | aquatic metagenome | biome: Brackish water; feature: Chemocline; material: water | place: Baltic Sea | collected 2014-10-26T21:54:00 | depth 120 m ... | reverse complement strand
TAATTATAGGGCCGAATGCTTACGCTGTCAACAACAAAATACACTTAAAAGTGAATTAGTTTAATTATATGGGGATATTGGGGATGCTAAGGTATTGGGGAAATGATTATAAAGGAATAGGCGGGAACTGAGGCGGTCGTCCTGGCGATGAATTCGCCATATATAAGGAATAGTGCTTACTCGGTGACTTTGCCGGATTTAATGGCGAGTTCCTGGGCAAGTTGCTGGGCATGCATCAATAAGGAACTGGTGGCGAGAGCTTGTAATGATATGCCCAGGGCATCAGCGATTAGTCTACAGAACTGATGTTCACGAGGAGTTATGGAGCATAGGATGGAGCGCTTACGCTTCGTGGTATATTGCTTTGTCTTCGTTAGACTACCAGCGAGCTTACAAAATTGTCCGTCCTTATTTCTTGGTAGCGCTAAAGGATTAGGGTTGCCGAAGTGTACAGTCTTAGTGGATTTCTTGGTCATGTCTCACAAAAACTACACAGGATAAGGTGGCGGGGGTGCTAACTCCAATGGATACGGTGGCTTGCAAGGTCGAACGCTTGACTACTAATGAGGCATTCATTCTATTTTGGCTGGGCTTTGAGGATTTTTCAAAGGCCGTCAACCCCCATTTTTCGGGCCGCTATCCGTAATGGTTCACCCTCACGCAATTTTAGATTATTCATAGATGCACACCTGAAGTATTCTTTCGCACTCTATCATCATTTTTCACAGAACAAAATTTCCAAGGAGAATGCTTAAGCCTGACCCTATATCCCTCATATACTCCTAAGTCATGCCCAGCAAATCGCTCTATTCTCGCCAGGACATCTCGCCCTGCCTTCTCCACAGCTTCGTGAGATTGCCCACACTCTAGCGCAACTAAGTCGGAATACATGGTGTCTCCGTTCTTGAAGAATATTTCGTGCAGTTCTTTCATAGCGTGTCTCCCTGTATATGCCTCACAAGCACTTTACCAGTCCCCTCCAAATCACGCAACCCATGTTCGCAAGGCGCTCGCCATGTCATTCATTTCTTTTCCCATCGGATGCAGCCATCATCTCTATGCCAGTTTTCATTTCGTATCTCGCATCTCCAATAATCATAGCGAGTATCTTTGGCCTCGTAGTGATGGCAATCCTTACAAGTGCCTATGACTGACAAGCCTTTTTGCTCATTCATATCAGGGTCAGCAAATATAGCATCAAACCAATCTTCAAGTTTCATAATTTAACTCTCCCAGAAAGTCGCAAGGCCGCGCCATTATATATTGGGGTACTTCATTATCTCTTTATAAGTATTTTAAAGGTGTTCTTAAGATATATATATTATATATGGCGAGGGTTTTTCTTTTAGCTCCATGCAATGGCAAGTTGGCATCCTAGAAAAGGATATAGCTCCGCTCAAATGGGTACAACCAACTACACGATGACTGCGTCATCTCTTGATCTAAAGATCAAGGGTAAAGCTGCTTTACTTCGTAAAGAAAAACAAAACCAAAATGCGCTTTGCTGCAATATCGCTAGATGTTGAATAAGTTCTCTTCTATCTCAATTGTATCATAAACGACCCCCCGCTGTCAACCCCCTAGTGAACTCGTTCATTTGTAAGGGTATACGCCCCCTCTGCCCACCAGCGTTCTCCACATTTTTTACATTCGTGCTGAATATAGACGATATCCATGCTCCCAGTCATATTCAATTGCCTCACTGAGGAAACAACACAATTGCTACACACCTGATTATCTTCGTCAGCCTTGGGCATATTTCTCCTAATAATTAAATGTGGTGTTACTTATAGTATACGGTTTTGACTATGGTTGCACAAGTGTACCCATATCCGTATACTATAAGTAGAGGTATACAAATAAATGTACAGATGAAGAAACTTAGAATTTACCGTTCGGCAGTAAAAGCAGGGCCAGAGATAATCCATGACGCGAATGACGTTTTACAGTCTAACCCGTGTAGTGGCGCAGGAGTACCCAGCAGCTACCCAGCATTTGAAGAGATGATGCACAGCTACCACGGAGGCAAGGTTATCAAACTTACTCCTTACGACCCTCATTTAAAGTACTTGGCAGATCAGGTTGATGACGATGATCCTCCCGAACCAGCCCACGAATGGCGCGATCATTTATGAGGCATGCCCTCGTATCGAGTGCTACGGATTCTTGGAAGAGTGGGAGGAGATGGTATTTGAGACTCACTTCCAAGTGAAGGGATGCTCAGTCTGCTCAGGGTTCTGGGCGTTTAGCGAAGGCGGCTGGACAGATAGCGTTTGTTACTGGCAATGGTTAGCAGATGGCAACGGAAGAATTAGATACGGATATTGACTGCGAAGCATACCTGGAAGGCTTAGAAGGCGCTGGGATGGACGTAGTGATTAGGTTTGTGGATACAGAGCAAGAGATAGCAGATTTCTTATATGAATGTGAAGAGTATTTTACGGAAGGCTAATGGGCGACTTAACAGAGCATTTCTCAGCATACGAGTTTCAGTGTAAGTGCGGATGCGGCGAGCGAAAGGTCAGCGATGACCTAGTCGCCAAGCTTGAGATTGTCAGGCAGATGTACGGCAGCTCTATAAAGATTACTAGCGGCTACCGCTGCTTAGAGCATAACACAGCCATAGGAGGAAGCCCTGGTAGCTCACACATAGATGGCGAAGCAGTTGACATAGCTTGCTCGACATCAGGCAAGAGAGATTTGCTCGTAGGATTTTTAAGGACGCAGTTTACAAGGATGGGCATAGCGAAAGATTTTATACACGTTGATGTGAGCAAGTCAAAGGTTTCGCCAGCCCTCTGGATCTACACTTGAAAATACCAAAGATAAAAGTTGGCGAGCCTATAGAAGTTGAATGGTATGACGCTGGGTATGACGACAACGATCCAATTTCATGGACTAGCTTACAGGCTATGACGGACTTGGAAGAGATAAAGATTAAGTCAATTGGCTTCTTCGTCAAGGTTACTAAGAACACTTTGTTCTTCTGCATGAGCATGGAGGAGCGAGAGAAGGGTGATTCTTATATTTCAAATAAAGGGCAAGTGCCGCTTGGTTGCATCAAGACACTCACTAAATTAAGGAAATAAATGGACTTTCTAACAAGTTTTATAAGCAGCGAGAGTTGCGTAGCCATCATAGCCATGATCGTTGCTTTGGCGAATGTTGTGACAGTTTTGATGCCAAGTGTTAAGGGGAATGAGACTTACGACACGGTGATGCGAGTTGTTAACTGGGCTTCTCTCAATGTTGGCAACAACCGCAACGCTGATGACCCTGAGCCGAAAGGTAAGTAGATTTGGCATATTCCGATAAGGTCAGGCAAAAGGAATACGCCGATCAATATTATCAGAATCATTGCGAGGCTATCAAAGCAAGCAATAAAGAGTGGAAGGCCAATAATCCGGTAAAAGTGTTTCGAGGTAGATGCCAACGCAGAGCCTCAGACCAGAAGCTTGATTTTAACTTAAGCGCTGAGTGGTTTGAGGAGCGCCTGGTTGCTGGGACATGTGAAGTATCTGGGCTGCCATTTGTTGCATCCTCTAAAAAGATGGCCCCGTTTAAGCCGAGTGTGGACAGGACTGACCCGAAGCGAGGGTACACGGAAGACAATTGCAAGATGGTTGTGTGGTGCTACAACTCAGGTAAGGGTGATAACCACCATGATGATGTAATGATATTGGCGAGAGCTTTAGTGAATAAATATGACAACAATAATCATAACGATAGGCCTTGGAGTAGCAGCAGTAGTCTACTTCATAAGCATTGGCAAGAAGTTGCAGAGTGTGTCGGGGCTGACTTCGGCTCTTGGAATCATGGGCAGAATTAATAAAGGGAAGAAAGAGATTGATGAGCGTTTCAAAGAAGAGCTTAAAGATGTTAAGCGGGATAATCCTCGCCAGTTCTTTAACGATTAGCTGCTCGACTATCCCAAGTGGATTAGAGCTTGTTCATATAGACCGAGTAGTAGAGCCAAAGTTAAGTTTTCAGGATACTGGGGAGCAGTGCATTTCAACGAAGGAAGCAACTTCACTTGCGGAATATTTTATAGATGCTAGACGCTATCAAGCTGAATCAGATTCGATTATTGATTCTCTTAACGATTTGTAGCATTGCCCTAGCGCGGTGCGATGAGCCAGTGATGGCTGAAGAAATATACGAGCAATGGAAGATGGAGCGTCCTGGGTTTGTAGAGCCTGACATGAAGTACATGGTTGGCTGGAACGTCAACGAAGTGCCAAGAAACGTAACGATCTATTACGACTTAGATGGCGATGGTGTACCAGAGCTTGTATTTGCTCATCCGATCATAGCTGAGAACGCTAACCCGAAGTGCGATGGCGGCTTCAGAGAAGAAGAGAATTACCACGTTTTGCTTAGCACATGCCCATCAGAGATGGCAGTAGATTACTTCTTCACTAAGCAGTACAGCATGTTCCGCTTACTAAGGCAAAGAGTTTGGTCGAGGGTATTTAGGATGGTTCGTAATGAAAGAATTTAGCAGTCAGATTGATATAGCAGCAAAGGTCAAAGCGTTGGCCTTACCCGACAAGGAAAAATCGCTAAAGAAAGCTGAAGGCGCTTCAGTTCGCCAGCAGTTGATGAACACGTTTGAGCAAGTTGGTGGTGAAGAAGAGTTCGCCAGGTTTGTAAAAAAGGACGAGAGGAACAAGAGAGACTTTTATCAGATGTGGTCAAAGCTGGCTCCGAAGGAAGATGGAGTATCAGGCACACACATTCAGATAAACGTCATCAATTATGGCGAATCAAAAGATAACGATTCCATACAACTTCCATCCGCGCAAGTACCAGATACCTCTTTTTGAGGCGTTTGACAGAGGCATTAAGCGAGCTTGCTTAGTTTGGCATCGAAGGTGTGGAAAAGATAAATGTGGGCTGAACCTTTTCATCAGAGAAATGTTTAGGCGAAAGGGTCAGTACTATCACCTCTTCCCAACAGCTAAGCAGGCGAGAAAAGCTATTTGGGATGGCATTGATAAAGACGGTCTTAAAGTTTTAGACCATTTCCCAAAGGAGGTGGTCGCATCTAAGAACGAGGCCGACATGAAGATAACTCTCACAAACGGGAGTATCTATCAGCTTGTCGGTACGGACATGGGGTTGGATTGGCTAGTAGGCACAAACCCAGTGGGGTTGCTCTTCTCAGAGTATCCAATCATGAGTCCAAAGGCATGGAACTTAATGCGCCCAATCGTTAGGGAGAATGATGGCATAGCTTTGTTTGTGTATACGCCAAGAGGCCAGAACCACGGTCATCGAATGTTTGAGATGGCGCAAGCGAATGAGAAGTGGTTCTGCTCAAAGCTGACTGTTGCAGATACTTATAGGGATGCACCTGGCGAGAGTGGGTTGCCAGTGATTGACGAAGAAGCATTATCAGAAGAACGAGCTGAAGGCATGTCTGAGGAGATGATTCAGCAAGAGTATTTTTGCTCTTTCCACGCAGCAGTACCTGGAGCGTACTTCGCAAAAGAAATGAATAGGATGGAAGAAGAGGATCGCATAACTCGCGTCCCTTGGGAGCCTAAGATTAACGTAGATACATTCTGGGATTTAGGTGTCGATGACTCGATGGCAGTCACGTTTGCTCAGCAGTTTGGGCAGGAGGTTCGCATTATTGATTACTACGAAGCGTCTGGCGAAGGGTTGCCTCACTTCATCTCAGAGATTAAATCGAAGCCGTATTGTTACGGGAGCCACAACGCCCCGTGGGACATAGAAGTCCGAGAGTTAACGACTGGCAAGACTCGTAAGGATACGGCTCGTTCTCTTGGCATTAACTTCCGCACAGGCAAGAAGGTGGCTCACAAGGAAGAAGCGATTGAGCAAGGCAGGCAGTTGCTGAACCGCACCTGGATAGATCGTAAGAAGGCAGAGAAACTTATCTCAGCTCTCAGGAACTATCACAAAGAATATAACGATAAGAACCAAGTGTATAAAGCAACGCCAGTGCATAACTGGGCTAGTCACGGAGCTGATTCATTCATGGAATTGGCGATGAGCATTAGAGCTGAACGCACAGAGCCATTACAAACTCAAGCCATTAACGTAGGCGATATTTGGTAAGAAGTTACCTGAAAGGAATTCATGGGCGGCCCAGCACCAAGACCAGCACCAAGACCAGCACCAGCACCAGCACCAGTAGTAGATCCTCAGATTGCGATTGATGCTAAGGCAACGGAAGACCGCTTGAATAAAGCCTCTAATAGAAAGGCTGGTAGGAGTTCGCTTATTACTAATAGCGGTGGTGCAGCAGGCGATGAAGCTGATCCGACTAAAAAGAAAACTTTGGGGGCATGATGAATTTACTGGACTTAGTTTCTGTAATTGCTTTTGGCTCCCCAAGCTTACCTCCTTTACCTCCTCCTCCAGAGGCTCTACCAGAGGTTGATGAGAGTGCTGAAGACAGGAAGAAACGCATAGCCGAATTAGATAAGAAGCGCAAGGGACGCAAGTCATTGATAACGAATGAAGGCGGCGCGGGTGGATTGAAAGGCGAAGAGGATGAGACTTTGAAAACTAAATTGGGTGGTAGTTGATGAGTAATTTAACTGCTCCAATTAGTGAAGAATTTTCAAATCGCAATCCCGGTACAACTGTGACGAGCGAGTCGAGTACGGGTTTAACCGGGGGGCAGACAAGTATTCCACGGGGGCATGGGTTTGACACTCTTGGCAGGAGTTTGGGGAAACGGATGTTGGCGGGTGGGATTTTAGACGAGGGCAAGCCTCAAGCCCAGTTTGGTTCTACAGAGGGGGTGTCTCGCGCAACTGTTAAACGCGAAACGCAGTCAAAGGCAACTCTGATAACTAAAAGCCCACACCGCAAAAGGGTTTCAGGCCTGGGTAGCACCGCTGGGAATACTGGTAATAGCGGAACGGTTAATAAAAAAGAATTAGGTGGCGAATAATATGAGTGTAAACGCTAAATCACTACTTGGACGCAACGAGAAGCTAAAGGAAGATCGTTCCTTATGGGATGGATTTTACCAAGACGTTGTGGACTATATGCGAATGAGCAAGTCATCTACTGACGAGCATCGCGTACAAGGCACACAGCGTCATAAGCATTATGACTCTACAGCTCCTCATGCGTCTAAGACTCTTGCTTTAATTATGGCAGAGACTTTGACAAGCAAAGCTGTCCAGTGGTTCGCATTCAAGATTCCAGAGTCCAGCGAGTTCAGCAACTTAAACTCTGAACAGGATGTCATCAGATGGTTTGACGATCTTGCCAAGTCAGTAATGTTCGCTCTACAACAGAGTAACTTTTATGTGGTTATCAATGAGATATACGAAGACTTTAATTCATTCGCCACAGTTTGCTTATATGTAGAAGAGTCTCGCATCAAGTCAAAAGGATTTAACGGCCTTAACTTTAGAGCGTTGCCAATCAACTCTTATGTGTTCGCTGAGTCTGAATCAGGTTCAGTCGATACAGTGTTCAGAGAGTTCGATCTATCAGCCAGGCAACTTAAGCAACGCTTCGCAGAGAAGACCTTGCCAAGTGTAGTGCTGAAGGCATTAGAGAAAAGTCCTGATGATCGTTTCGACATGCTCAGAGTCATTGGCCCGACAGAAGAGTTGGGAGCTAAGGTAGCTAAGAAGTTTGAATACGCTTCCATAGATATATTTAAAGATAAGTCTTTAGTGCTGGATCAGCGAGGATACTTTGATTTTCCTTACATGGTAGGACGCTGGGATAAAGCATCTGGAGAAACTAGAGGTCGTGGCCCTGCCATGATAGCGATGGATGATATCAAGTCTCTCAACCAGCTTCGTAAACTTGAGTTGACTGGCTTAGAGAAAGCAGTAAACCCATCCATTCTGACAGGCGAAGAAGGGTTCATAGGCAATGTCAAGTTGGGTGGAAACTCAATTGTATATGCTCGCGACCCTGCAAACGTAAGGCTACTACCTACCGAATTAAGATTGGATTTATCTTCCTTAAAAGCTAGCGACCTTCGCCAAGGCATTAGGGATATGTACCTCACAGATCAGCTTAACTTGCCTCAGACTTCTCGTATGACTGCGGTAGAGATTAGCCAAAGGCGTGGCGAAATGGAGAGGCTACTTGGCCCGACCATCGCAAGGTTTGAATCCGAAGTGTTAGGCCCAATGCTTGAGAGAGCGGTAGGCATAATGATGAGGACTGGAGCCATACGCCCTGCCCCAGAAATAATGTCTGAGATTGAAACAATAGACATCGAGTATGTAGGGCAGCTCGCAAGAGCGCAGCGTATGTCTGAGGTCCAGTCTATGCAACAGTTTGTTGGCATGTTGACTGGGTGGAGCCAAATAGATCCAGAAGTATTACAGATTGTTGACATGAAGGCTATGGCAAGGATTGCAGCTCCTATCATGGGTGTGCCGAAGGCTGGTATGCGAGGAGCAGCAGAAGTTGAAGAGAAGGTTGAAGCAATGAAGGCCGCACAAGCTAAAGCAGCTAAACAGCAAGAGCAGGCTCAGATGGCTGAGTCAGCAGGCAAAGCAGCGCCAGCATTAAAAGTATTACAAGATGGAGCATCTAATTTAAGTGACGAAGATAAGCAAGCCCTTGTCGAGCAATTCGCAGGATAGTCCTACGGATAGGATGGCAAGAGCATTCAGCGATACATTCAAAAACGGGCCTGGCTCCGTAGTCTTTGACTTTCTTGAAAGTCAATATAACAACACCTCCAGTTTTGTTCCTGGCGAACCTGAGACTACGGCATATAACGAGGGTTGCCGCGCTGTGTTCTTACAGATAAAACACAACTTGGAACACTGGAAAGCAAAAGGAAGATAATTTATGAGTGAAGAAGAGATAACTCCTGATGATGGAGCCTCCGAATCGGTAGCAACAGAAGGAAATGTCACTGAAGGATCTGCTCCTGTAGAGAAGACTTGGCGAGATAGTTTGCCAGACGAGCTACGCGGCATCAAGACTCTTGAGAAGTTCAAGGACGTTGATGGCTTAGCTAAGAGTTACGTTGAGACTGAGAAGTATTTTGAAGGTGCTATACGCATCCCTGGTGAAGGCGCAAGTGATGAAGAGAAGAACAGCTATTTCTCTAAGCTTGGCAGGCCAGATACAGCGGAGGGTTACGAGTTAACCAAAGCTGATATGCCAGAAGGCATGGCTTACGATGATACGTTTGAACAAGCATTCCTGGACAAGGCTCACAAGGCTGGCCTGAACAACGCGCAAGTGGGTGAACTGTACGAATGGTACAACGGCGCTGCTAAAGAAATGTTTGTTCAGAACACGGTCAACTCTGAGAACACTATTCAGAAAGCCGAGATTGAATTAAGAGCAGACTGGGGCAGACAGTATGACGAAAAGCTTGCTGGAGTTCAGCGATTAGTTGAACAGTACGCTTCTCCTGAAGATGTGGAGTATCTGAACACTGGCCCTGGTAACGATAAGAAGCTGGCGAGAATGTTGGATCGGATAGCAAAGGATCATGGCGAAGGCCGTCACCTTGGCGATCCAAAGGTCAACGCATTCACCGACCCGGATTCAGCACAGAAGGCGAAGGATGCTTTCTACAACGATACAAAGTCGGAAGACTACAAGGCTTACTTTGACGCAAGTCATCCAGACCACGCAAAGGTCGTAAAGATGCTCTCACGATGGAATGAAACTATCCACGGGAGCGAGTAATGGCTTTGCACGAAAATGTGATGTGTATAGACTGCATCTATTTAGTGGATGTCACAAGCACATGCAGCGAGTACAACGCATTGGTGAAGGCTGAGGAAGCGCGTAATTGTTACTTCTTCAGAGAAATACCAGTGCTAAAGATTGAGCCTAAAGTGGAACAACCTGAGCCGATTAAGGCAAAGGCTCCCAAGAAGGCCGTCAAGAAGAAAACGCGCAAGCGTAGAGTCCCAGTACCAGCCTGACAACCCCACGGGGCCAGGAAACATATTGTCAGGAGAGTCCATGATTGGTGGGTAACTTTCCGAAATAACTTTTAATTAATTATTTAGGAGAGTTACCACAATGTCTACAGAAATTAACAAGGCATTTGAACAGCAATTTTCGGACAACTTCCTGCATCTTTCAAGTCAGAAAGATTCAAAGCTAGGTGGTCGTGTTCGATCTGAGCAAGTCAATGATGCCAAAGCGTTCCATTTTGACCGGATGGATACAGTCAACATGGTTCAGTCAATCAGTCGCCACGAAGATACTCCTCTGACTGAGGTTCCCTTCTCTCGCAGGCGTGTCACCTTTAACACTTACAGAGCCGTTGATCTTATCGACAGTCCTGATCGTGTGAAGATGGCAAAAGATCCTACGAGTCCTACCATGAAGCAATTGGTATGGGCATTGAATCGTCAGAAGGATGACTTGATTATTTCAGCAGCTCTTGGCAACGCATTCGCCATTGATTCTGCTGATGCTTCTTCCAGTGTCGCACTTCCATCTGGACAAAAGATTGCGAATGGTTCTGCTGACATGACTCTGGCAAAACTCGTTTCAGCGAAGAAAATTCTTCTCGATAACGATGTTGACCCTGAAGAAGAAGAGATGTTTATCGTCATGGGGCCAGCACAGTTGGAAGCGTTGTTGAACAACACGACTGTTACGTCTAGTGACTACAACAGCATTAAAGCTTTGGTGGCTGGTCAGATCGACACCTACTTAGGCTTCAAGTTTATCATCAGCACTCGCTTGAGTGTCGCTGCTAATATCCGTAGTTGTTTCGCATGGGCTAAGAGCGGTATCGGCCTTGCCATGAATGGTTCTCCGAACATTCGCATCAGTGAACGATCAGATAAGAACTATTCCACTCAGGTATTCGTTGAGGCTTCTCTTGGAGCGACACGAATCGAAGACGAGAAGGTTGTTCAGATCGACTGTGACGAATCTGCTTAATTAACTAACTTTTAATTTTGTATAAGGAGTACTAAGTATGACAACTGCATATTCAACTGAACTTACAAACTTTCGGGCTTCCCCGCAAGTCAAGGTGAGTCCTGGTAGTGCTAGTGGAAAGGTTCGCGTATGGTCTGACACCGTTGCTGTCTTAACCACTGACATTGATGACAACGACATTATCCACATGGCGAGCATTCCCGGTAATGCGAAGATCAAGTCTATCAAAGTTTACAACGATGACTTGGACTCAAACGGAACGCCTACTTTGGTTACTGACGTTGGAGTATACAACGGCCCCACTGGTTTTAACGACTCGGACGCAAGTTCTACTCGTTATGACGCTGGTGCTGTGATTGACCGTGATTGTTACGGGACTGTTTCAACTGTTCTTCAGGCTGCTGTAACGGCTGGCACTGAGTTCCGTTATGAAACTCTCGGAATTGAAACGGTTGGCAACTACTTGTGGCAAGACGCTGGATTGACTTCTGATCCTCGCGCCAATCTCTACATCGCATTGACGATTGAAACCGTAGCGGCTACTGCTGCTGCTGGTGATATCACAATGGTAGTTGAGTACATCGTTAACTAAATGACTGGGGGAGTGCTTGCGAAGGCTCCCCTATTCTTTTAGATAGTTACAGATAAGAAGTAGCCACTTAAAGGCTACACAGTGTGGTTGCAAAACATTTTTTAGGTAGTGTTAATCAATGGCCTCATTTGTAGAAATCACATCCAATGCGTTAAGGCTTTTAGGCGATGATCCTATCACCTCTCTTACCGATGACTCGGAACGAGCAAGGCTGGTAAACGCTCTTTACGAAGAAGTCAGAGATGAAGTCACACGCGCTGCCAAGTGGAATTGTGCTTTATCCAGGCAAGTCCTCGCCTCCCTTACAGAGACTCCAGCATTCGGCTGGGCTTACTATCACCAACTCCCCTCCAATTGCTTGCGAGTCATAGACGTACTGACTGGCGACATAAGAACTGCACACGAAATCGAAGGTAGGAAGCTGATGACTAATGTCAGCTCTGTCAACTTGTTATATCTCAAGAAGATTACTGACCCTAACGACATGGACTCTCTATTTATTGGAGCGTACACGGCAAAGCTTGCAGCAGAATTAGCTGTAGCAGTATCAGGCAGTCGTTCTCTTTCTGAGCAGATGTGGCAGCTATACGAGCGTAAGGTTCGTGAAGCTAGAACAATAGATTCTCAAGAGGGTACGCCATTAGGTTTGGATGCTCAATCAATTTTAGATGTTAGAGGCGGTTAATTAATGGCAAAGTCCTCATCAATCATATCGACTTTTACTGCTGGCGAAGTTACTGACCGTCTTGACGGGCGTGTTGACTTAGCTAAGTATAAGGACTCTCTCAGGACATTAGAGAACGCCATAGTTCTACCTCACGGAGGATTTAAGAGCCGAGGTGGATTTCACTACGTTTCAGATGTCAAAGCTTCAACTTCTGGGTCAGAGCTAGTATCTAATGGCACGTTTGTAACTGACCTTACAGGGTGGACTGACAGCTCAGTAGGAACTGGCAGCATCGCTCACTCTGTAAACTTGATGAACATCGTGTCTGCGGATACGAGTAATTATGGCTGGGCAGAGCAAGGAATTACGACAGTAGCAGGCAGACGCTATGTGATGAGTTTTACTATAGGCACTGGAGCTATAAATGTTCAGATAGGTAGCACTACTGCTGGCGTAGACGTATTAGCCTCTACCAGCTATTCAGCAGCAACTCATACAATTGCTTTCATTGCAATCTCAACAACGACATACATAGGGTTTAAGCATACCACTGGGGCGACACACACGCTAGACACGGTAACAGTAAAGCTTGGCACTCAGGATGCGAAGGTAAGAGTTGTGCCATTTGAATTCAGCGTAACCCAGCCTTACATCCTAGAGTTTGGCAACCTATACATTAGATTTTATAAAGACAACGGGCAAATTCAATCAGGCGGTGTGCCAGTAGAGATAACGACAACTTATCTAACGGCTGACATTCCTGATCTACATTTTTCACAATCAGCAGACACTCTTTACATAGCTCATAAATCATATGCTCCGAGAAAACTTACGAGGACATCGCACACGGCGTGGACGCTCACAACAATCAGCTTTACTGGAGCGACATTCCCTTCGACTTTTTGTGCTGGGGCTGCTGGTGTTGGGACTGATGGCAATAGCAAAAACCCAGGAGCCGTCACCTTCTTCAACCAAAGGCTCTATTGGGGAGGGTCTGACACAGATCCTCAGAAAATCTGGGGAAGCCAGGTAGCAGACTTTGAAAACATGAATCAGGGGACTGCATTAGATGACGAAAGCGTTGAGTTTACATTGGTCGCAAACCAGGTTAACGCCATCCAGTGGCTCGCAGAATCTACGGATATGCTCTGCGGCACTCTCGGTGGCGAGTTCACAATCACAGGAGGAACGAACGATAACATTTCTCCGACAAATATCAAGGCAGTACGACAAGCGGGATTTGGAAGTAACAAAGTCGCGCCTCTGAATGTTGGCAACCTTCTTTTGTTTAATCAGAGAGCTGGACGTAAAGTTCGCGAACTGGTCTTCAGCTTTGATGTGGACGGGTATCTGGCTCCAGACATTACATTATTAGCAGAGCATGTATCCGCATCTGGCATTGTCGATATGGCATACCAGCAGGAAGAAGATACGATCATATGGGCTTGCACAGCAGATGGCGCTTTGATCGGCTGCACATACTTGCGCGACCAAAACGTAATCGCATGGCATCGCCATCCAATTGGAGGAGAGCTGGCAGTAGTTGAGTCGGTAGCTGTAATACCTTCTGCTGACTCTCTTAGAGATGAACTTTGGATAAGCTTAAAGAAGAGAGTTAACGGATCAACTGTAAGGACAATTGAATATTTAGACCCATCAGTGTTCTCAGACTCAAGCTTAAAGCTTGATAGCCCTCTCACTATCAGCGGAGCTACCGCAGCTAGTCCAGTGGTAATCACAGCTACATCTCACGGACTCAGCGATGCTGACTTAGTGGACATTAAAGCTGTCAAGGGAATGACTGAGCTGAATGGCAATCGCTACAAAGTTGCCAACAAGACTACTCATACGTTTGAGTTAACAAATCAGAGTACTGGCGCGAATATTGATGGAACAGCATTCACAGCATACGACTCAGCCGGAGAAGTACGGAAAGGTGTAACCACTATTACTGGTCTGGCACACCTGGAAGGCGAGTCGGTTTCTATTGTCGGAAACGGAGCAGTGTTCCCAAGTAAGACTGTGGCATCAGGACAGGTAACAGTCTCAAGCGCAGTATCAGAAGCTTATGTAGGGCAAAGTTTCTCAGTAATCGCCAAGCCTTCACGACCAGAGTTTGGCACTCCTACTGGCACTAGCCAAGGCAGAAATAAGCGAGCTAACCAAGTATTGGTCAGGCTGCTTAGGACTACTGGCGTGAAGATCAATGGCGACCAAGTTCCGTTTAGAAAATCATTAGATTTGATGGGCCAACCTCCCGCCCCATTCTCAGGAGAGAAGAAGGTGATGAACCTTGGATACGATAGAGACGGGTTTGTAGAGATTAGGCAAGATCAGCCGCTTGATATTCATGTAGTGGCTATCATTATGGACTTGAATGTTGGAGAGCATTTCTAACTGCGACACAAGAATAAAATTGATAGATGGATAACGGGATTTGAGCCTTGGCATTTGAAGGCATTAAATTTTCGCCAAAGAGAGGCAAGGATATTCAGTCATGTTGATCGAGATGTTGACGCTCAATCTAAAGCTACGCATCTTGGCACAGCTTTCACAGGGTTCTCCGAGGGAGAGATTATAGCTTGTGCTGGGATTATACCGTTGTGGAATGGAGTAGGACACGCCTGGGTGACTATGGGTGCTAACTACATGAACCACAAGAATTTCATACATAGGCAAGTCGTTAGTTACATGGCAAAGATAATAGCAGGCATGGAGTTGCACCGAGTGCAGGCAACAGTTGTTTGCGACTTTATGCCAGGAGTCTTATGGCTTGAGAGGATGGGGTTTAAGCTTGAAGGGAAGCTAGTGCGATACGGCCCTGATGGTAGCGACCACTACACATACGCGAGGATTATTGAATGACGTTATTGGTGAAAGAGTGGAATATCTCTACAGGGTGCGAGCGTTTGTCGCCAGGGTGTGACAATTGCCCTACCTACTGGGATTCTCAGAGCAATGGTTGGGATTACCACCCTACATTCAACCCTGAGTATTTAGAGTCTCCATTGAAGAATAAAACGCCTACAGCCTACATGGTTGCAGCGGGTAGCGACTTGTTCCACGAATCAATCAGGCTAGAAGAAATCGCCTCAGTATTTAGAGTTATGGAAGAAGCGCGTTGGCATCATTTTGAAGTAATAACTAAACGGATCGAGCGTATGGAATCACTCTCATCAAGATATTTAAAGTGGCCTATCAACGTATTGGCTGGAGTAACGATTGAAGAGTCGAGATACAAATGGCGACTGGACAGCTTGCGTAATATTGATGCCAGGAGGTTTGTATCATTTGGCCCAATGACAGGAAGAATTGGAAAAGTTGATCTATCTGGCATGGAAGTCGCTGGCGTAGTAGTTGAATCGTGGGGCAAGCCTCGACCTGTGAGGAAAGAGTGGATTGACGAGATACACGCTCAGTGCAATGACTCAAATGTCAGGATTGCTAGTCAGCACTGGCTTACTCAGGGGGCAGCGTAATGGCAGGAGCAGCTATTGCAGCAGTTGTCATAGGCACTACCATATCAGTAGTCGGGCAAGTACAGGCTGGCAAGAACGCTAATAAGGTTGCCCAGAGAAACTCTGATATTCAGCTTCGCGATGCAGACCTTTCCAAGCAGAACGCCGAGTTCAACGCCAAGATAAGCGAGAAAGAGGGCAAAGCTAAAAGAGCTAAGTTGCGGAATGACCAGGCTAATGGCGTGGTTGTTAATGACGGCACAAATCTACTTGCCTTAGCAGAGCAGGAGTTTACCGATGATCTGGAAGCTCAGCTAATCAGGCGAGGAGGCAAGTTGCAGTCTGATTCACTGCGAGCTAATGCTGCCATCACATCGTTTAGCGGAAAAGCCCAGCAGAGTGCTGCTAACACTGGGGCATTGGGTAGCCTAGTCACAGGGCTAGGCACTGCTGGGATACAGGGGCAGACACTAGCTGCCGCCAAGGCGAAAGGGCCATCTAAAACATGACAGTAAATTTAAGTAGGTTACGACAATCAGGTGGTACAGGGTTACGGCAAGTCAGCGCAGCTCCTTTCGTAGCGGCTGGGCAGAACTTTGCTCAGCTTGGCAAAGACATTCAGAACTTAGGCATCGCCGGGGCTGACTACCTTTCCAAACAGCAAGCTTTGCAGAACGATAACGACACTAATCTTGGACTGCAAAAGTTCACCAAAGACCTTAACGAGTCCTTATTTGACGCAGAGTTTGGCAAGGTCGTTGATTTTGAGACAGGCCAGCGACAGTTGCAAAACCCTGGGACGATTGCTGTTGATACGGTGAAGAGATTGCAGCAAAAGCAGGCTGAGATTGCAAAGACTATTCCCTCGGTTAGGCAGGGCAAGTTTTTAAACGCTACCAATAACCAGATATTACAGGCTCAGGTTAAGACTGCAACTATTGGCAATACACGAATCAAAGAGCAGGCAAAGAAGCTAGACATTGAGTTTAAGAATACATTTAAAGTGACGGCAGGGCAGCTAACTCCAGAAGCGCTTGCCAAAGGTGATTTGGATTACCAGCAGAGACTAGCGCGTGGGGTTGCTACCAACGCATACGATGCTGATGAAGCGGCTAAGCTGCTTGCAGTCTTTAGAGAAGACGTTGCTGACAGCGTTGAAAATTACAAGACTAGCCAGATGTTCGCGGGTGAGCCTACGGTTGAGGACGTTCAGCAACGCTCTCAAGAGATTGCAGCTAACCCTCACCTTAACCCAAAGGAGAAGCCTGGTAGATTGGATAGCCTGTGGAAGAGAGCGGCTACGCAGTCAGCTCAGCGCCAAAAG
>ERZ890604.332-NODE-332-length-17004-cov-10.886424_pt1 | contig 17004 bp, 18 predicted proteins | sample MGYA00521097_ERZ890604 | MGnify/ENA primary metagenome ERZ890604 (study PRJEB32303, sample SAMEA104408625) | aquatic metagenome | biome: Brackish water; feature: Chemocline; material: water | place: Baltic Sea | collected 2014-10-26T21:54:00 | depth 120 m ... | reverse complement strand
TAATATGTACTTTAGGTAGTCGAAATCTAGGCAACCCAAATTTCATATTCTTTATGACGAGTTTCATTTATTGTCCTCCGTGTTATCAGGCATAAATATACCTTGCTATTCCGCTTCTAGAATTTTCATTCCAAGAGCGATAATACCACCAATTGTCCCTGTGGCAATCTCTGGCATCTCATTTATTGCGCCAAAGATTGCTAGAACTCCTAGTACTAGAATGGCTAGGAATATTTGGGGTCTAATTTTTCCCATCATTACGTTCTTACACTCCTTAACATTCTGTGCATACCTATATTGTGAGTACCTTTTATTATACTATAAAAAGATAAAAAGCTATTTGTCGTCTGAGCTAAATAAAGAACGGACAATCGAATCAAAAGCTGGGTTTTCTTTCATTAATTGCCGCTCCACTGAGTCTTCAGGGAATGATTCACTAAGTCGAATCTCTGCTCCAAAGGTAGCATCTGCCGCCATTGCTTGAGCCTTTATATCAGAGTCATCTGATTTACCCCCTACCGTTTTTGAATTAGTGGCCTCTAAGTTATCCATAAACTCTTGCTGTTCCACTACTGCTGTTTCATCCAGCTTGGCTTCAGTTTCCACAAATTTAGGGTCATGCTCTACCTGTTGGGTAGCACCAACCTCACGTTCCTCTTCAGTCATTGTATTCACTGCTTTCTCTAAAGTAGGTACATCACGTAATTGTTTATCTAATGCTATATCTCTGCGAGGGTCTCCCTTTGGTGCGCCCCCATGTAAGTCAATAGCAGACTTTACGCCTTCCTTTTTTACTCTGTAATGAGGAGTAAGAGCGTGACAGTTAGGACATAGTAATTCTAAGTTACTCTTAGCATTATCCCCGTGGTCTCCATTGATATGGTTTAACTCTAGAGGTACGACTGACCCTTTCCACTCAGAACACTTACATGCAGCGCATTCTCTAGGGAATACAGACTCTCTAATGATACGTCTCTTAAGTTTATCTGACTGCATTGGGTACTTATTAGAAAAGTAATCTTCTAAATCTCTAGCCTTTTTGATGTCTTCCCCTTCGACAACTTGATTTTCTTCTGGTTTAGGGGGGTTCTCTGGATCATATAAAGAACACCATGCGTCTTCTTCTATGTTCCCAGTGACTACATGGCAATGGTTTTCTTCTGCACTATAGAAAACGCAGGAACCACACTGGACATCTTGACTCTTCTCAAAGTCTGTAGCCTCACGGAAACCTGCTTGCTCTTTTGTAATTCTGCCTTCCTCACCCGAAGATTCCGTGTCTAAAGCTTTTGCATAAGTTAACGCCCCTGCATTATCTTCGTCTTTCTTCTTCCAGTCGATTATCTTTGGACGGTAACCTCCGGGTCTAGACTCGTTTGAAGGGTACTTAGCGTCTATTTTATTACGTAAGTTCGGGTCTTGCATACGATATTCTTTTGAAACCTCTTGAAGTAACTGTAATGCGAAATCAAAAGGGGCAGATTTAGATAAACTTTTCTTCTGTGGGGAAAAGTCTTCCATCCATGCAGCTAACCTCTCTACGCCAGTACGTTTTTTAAATTTTTTCTTATTACGTGCAACTTGGGTACGATAGTTCGCACTACTTTTAGAACTCTTACGCTTAGAATTCCTGCCGTATGTCGGCGTGAATACCCCTGTGTCTGAAGAAGTAAATACAGTTCCAGCACTAGCATCACCGCCGAAACCTCCGCCGCCCCCACCGTCTTCTTTAGATAATTCTTTCTTTGATTCGTCGGAAGGAGAAGGTAAACTATGAAACTTCTCCGCAACCCTACGTATATCCGTTGGTAACATATCAGGTTTATGTAAAGCAAGTTGTTTTATAGAATCAAGGTCGCCTTTACCAATACCATCAAGAATTCGTTGAGTGTAAAAGTTAGATAGTATTATTTTTTTCTTCTGTTTATCCATAGTATTATCCTTTACCATACAGTAAATGCATTATATCTAAGTGGGCTTCCTTGGATATACTCCCGTCCGTATCATGGGTGGGCTTTGCGTCTTTTATACTTGTTGATTCTTGACCACCCCATCCCTCCATAGTAGTGGGGTGAGGGCGTAGTTTAAATTGATCTTTAGTATTTGCAGAAGATTCAGCAAACCCAGTAGCCCCATAAGTATGGTAAAGGTTATCCCATACCTCAACCCCGCCTTCTCCCCCAACGGGTGGGAGACTGGGTGCTTGTTTCGCATAACCATCTAAATAAGCACCGTAACTTACAGATAATTCGTTCATTCTTTGAAGATTCTTTGCGCCTTCACCAGTAGCTAAAGTTCTCATTTCTCCTAACAAAGCCCGTGCTTTACTAGGACTCCCTTGACTCTGCCCTAAAGCCCACCTAGCCACATGGGGAACTACATCCCTGTACCCATCAAAGGTGTGTTCTTCCCTGCTCCCTTTTCCTTCTGTAAATTCAGGGTCTGTGTAAACATCCCGCCCCTTTAAATCACTATGGTATTTGTCTCCAATAATAGCTTTAGATAATAATTCTACAGGTGCTTCCTCAAATAATGTTTTTGTATTTTCACGAGCTTTTTGTTTAACCGACGACGGGTCTAACTTTCGTATCTTAGCTTCTTGCGCCCAGTTCCGATCTTTATCTTCTATATGTTTTCTTATGGTAGCTACTCGCTTTTTAGCATTTATTGAATGTAAACTTTCGTGTACCATTGTGGACATAGCAGCTATTTTTTCTTGAGGGGTGCCTGAAGAAAACGCCCGAAATACTTTAGGATTAGCGTGGAATTCATTGTCGTCGATAACGTACTCAGCTATATCATTGTCATTTAAAACATCCATCACAGTTGATATATAGGACGTTTCAGGGTTCTCTAGATGGTCTGCGTATTGGTTCTTCCACGCCTCTTCAAACTGCTCAGTAGTGTTCCCTGAGTTGATTTGGAAACCCCTAAAAGCAGCCTTGATTTTTTTTATTTGAGCAGTTTCCCATTCGCCTACATCAGAAACATACGCCATGTCAGGGTCTATCTTAAATTCCATATCATCAACTTTAAAACTCTTTGTCTTGAACGAATGGATTAAAGCATTTCCTATTTTCTGCCTTAGTTTAGATAATTGTTTATTTTTTTGACTATCTGCTTTTTCCTGTTTTTTATCCATATAAGCTTTACCTTCAGGTGTAGAGGTATCCCTTAATTGTTCCTCCACATCACTGGATATGCTTTCTCTTAACTCGGTCTCTTTATCCCCTAGTGACTGCACTGTTTTAAACTCTGCTGAGTCAAAGCCTCCCCCAACCTCAAGATAGGCGTCAACTGCCTCTGACAATTCGTCGGATAACTCTCTGTGTTTTTCAGCGTCTTTATGGTTTTTAAAAGCTTCTTGCTCCATATCAGCTAACTCAGAATCTAACTTATATGTAGCGTCTTCGGCTTTCCGACCCCCTTCTTCACTTAGGAGTTCTGTCTGTTGGGCTACTAAATCATTGAAAACGTCGGTAATCGCATCGCCATGGTCTTTTTGATTTAGTTGGTTCATGTCGTAGTAAAGCCCTTTACGTTTACCTGTAAGAACGTTCACGCCTTCTGGGGCTTGTTCTTCACTATCTACATAAACTCGCTGACCTTCTGGAACCGCTTCTTCTTCTTCTTCTTGTGGCTTACCCCTACCGCCGAAAAGACTGCCTAACGTAGACCCAAGCGGTGCTTTTGCAATAAAGTCTGTTAGGTCAGATACACTTTTAGAGCTACGCATCTCTAATCCTCATCTACATAATCGTCGTCATCGTCGTCGTCGCCAACATTACGGTCGTCTCGCTGGTTAGAATCTGTTGGATTGTAACTTACTGTAGGGTTTGTTGGAGAACCATTTCGGAACGGTACATGGAAGGTTGCTTTAGATATGTCACCTAATCCCGTAGGAGATAAATCCGCTACGTAGTCTACCCCTTTTTCAATGAACCACATTTTTGAACCGTCGGCTGTGACTTCCTTAATAACTGGAGACGAGAACCCCTGTTCGTTTAGAGATTGAACCCACGTTTTAGATATATCAAATCCAAAACTTCGTTCTTCCGCTTTCTCACGACGCTTCTCAGCCCATTCGTCAATGTCACGTTCCTCTAAAGGGGACTTATCGTGCCAGTCCGGTGTTCGTCCGCCAGTCCTGCCTTTAAATTTACGCTCCGAAGCTGGGATTGACTTTTCCATAGCTTGGACATCAGGTAGGGCTTCACCTTCTGCGTCACCCTCTGGAGCTTCTTCTACACCTTCTTGCCCTTGTGATTGTTCCATTTGTTCAATCTGTTGCTGTAAACCCAAAGCCTGAGTTTGTGCTTGAATCTGAACAGTCTTAGCCATCTCACCGCTTACTATAAATTCTGCGTCTTCTAGAGAGACATTAGACTCTTTCAATTTAATATCAAAGCCTAATTGAGCAAATTGATTAGCGATACTTATACGTTGTTGAGTGAAACTAATTCGAGTCGCTTCTGCTTTTTCCTCAGGGGTAGGAAGTAGAAGATCAAAATCTGTAATGTTGAAAGCTTCTAATATCTTAGGGAAAACCTTATCGTGGAATAACCTTTGATCTGATTCGACAACACGACTCATCACAACTAACTGTTGTGTCTGTGTCGAAAGGCCACCGAAAGCTTCTGGGGCACCCTGCCATGCAGGGGTTACACCCCAAACAGCACCAACACGTTCTCTAATTTCTTCCTTAACAGGTAGGTAATCCATCTCTTGTAATGTGTGGAACAGTCGAACCATGTCCACACGACCTCTTTGGTTTCGACTAGAAACTGCAACCATTGGGATATAGTTAGGGTCTATCCTAGTCTGGGCAGCAATATGCTCTCGCTCTTTACGTAAGCTTTCTGGGTCGTCTGTAGTAACCATAAGCATAGAGGCGGGCATTTTCCGCTCAAAGAAATACCTGTAGATGTTTTTATCCATACCAATCAAGGTTAGACATTTTTCAAAAACGGTAAGAATTGGTGACCATCCATAAGTCTCAGAAGGAGAGAACTTAGAAACATGTATAATTTCTGTATCTCGTAGATAAATATGTTGGTTCCTGTGGTAATACTTGTACATAGCAGGGACACGTTTGTACCCCTTCTTAGATTTACCGGGGACATCTTCAACGTCACTTCTATCCATTGGACATATCCAATGAGCGTTCTTAGGTAGACCTGCTTGGTCAAGGTCGAATTCTACAAGGGCTGGATTCAACCGGCGAATTTCTTTTACCTTTGACAGAATCTTTCCACCATCGTCATGGTATTCTTTCATGAGATACAGGAAGCCGTCATCGACAGTGTTTATATCGTTATGAAACTGTTTAAGTACCGCTTCTAAACTCTGATCAAATATATTAGAATCTTGTAAAAAGGCATTAAAATACTCTAATTGGCTGCGGTCGGCATTTTCTTTGTTCGCTTTTATTTCTATACCACGCCTAAACACTTCACCAGAAATGTGTCCTAACGCTGTTCTAATTTCAGCCACTGAGTAGGAAATAGTCTGCAAGTCTTGGACAAGTTGCTGCCTATATGCCATTTGGTGTCTAACCCAAGTATTGACAATGTGGTCTAGACCGATTGAAGGAGCAGTACTTGTATCGCCTTGTTGCTTCATCAACTGAACAAAATTCAGACCTTGGTTCAAGTCTTGTATTTGCTTTGCCATTCCGGGCATTTCAGGCATATATTCAGATAGTTTCATAAGTTAATCCTTACCCAAGTCGTTAAATCGTTGCGAAACCAACGTATCCATCCCTGCTAATTTAAGAACAGTATCCATAGCTTTTTCTTTAATATAGGAATGCTCAGAATATGTAGTATTTTTAGCAGCTAACTGTTCTTTCTGGTCTGTAATTACACGTTCTAAGGTATGTATCTTAGCTACGGCCTCATTGTACTGTTCAGACATGTCTTCAAATTCTTCCATAGGCTTCGTACTGGAATTGGAGACATTATCTAAAATACCGGAACGACCAGCTTCTTTCATTAAAGATATAAACGCACCCTCAGATATGATTGTTACGGCCTTAGATTCGTCCCCTACTTCATCTTCAGGGCCAATCGACTTTAACTCTTCATGCCATGTATCAAGAATCCGCCACGTACCAGATGTATCCCTGTTAGCAATGTACTGCTCGTCACGTTCTCTAAGGATATTACCTAAAGTCATTATTTTACTCTCCTACTTACCTTAACTATTATACTACAAAAACTAAAATTTACGCTATGTGGCACTTACTCCAACCACAAGACTTACATGTTACGCAACCACTCTCCTCAATTAGAAAAGCATCCTCGCAGCAAACTTCCTCTAATTGATTATATATTTCCTCAAAGCCTTGGAGAATAGGTTGGGACTCAGAAGTAGCTTTCACTAGGACTTCTTTCTCCCGACTACCAGACCTATATACAGTTATTCCTTTACATGCACTTTCCCACGCTAACATATATGCAGTGTATACATCTTCTAACGTTGCGTCATTAGCAAAGTTAATCGTTTTAGAAATACCTGAATCACATGACTCTTGAAAGGCTGCTTGCATACCAACATGGGCTTCTGGGGAAATATCCACAGCGGTTGTATACACTTCTTTAACCCAATCAGGTACGTCTACTCTATCTTTTATAGACCCGCCGTTAGAAACATGCTCCATTAAAGCATCGGAATAGAAATTATATTCCCGTGCATCCCGCTGGAAATACTTATTCACATAGTAAAGTGTTTCGCCCTCTAGAATATTCATCTTCTTCCATGCTAAGGCAAACGTAGGCTCTACACCACTGGAAGTGTCAGCTAGCATAGAAATCGTTCCTGTTGGAGCTACGGTTAAGCGACACGCATTCCTGAACTTACGACCTGATTCGGCGTAATCGCTAGAATCCCATGCAGGAAATGTACCCCTCTCTTCGGCTAACGACGTAGATTCATTATCTGCTACATCTCGTATGAATCCCATAATCGTTCTACCTACATGCCGACCAGATTCTGTGCCGTACCCAATACGTAAACGGATCAATAGGTCAGCAAAACCCATTACACCTAAACCGATTTTTCGAGTAGCTTTAGTCATTGTTTCTATTTCGGGAGTCGCATAGTAATTAGCGTCAATTACGTTATCTAGAAAACGGGTAGCTATTTTTACAACCTTGCCTAATTCAGACCAACCTATATTTTGCTTCCAGTCTATGGAGGGTTCCGAAGAATCGGCAAAGTTTGATTCTGTAAAGAAATTGGCAACATTAATAGAACCTAAATTGCAAGACTCGTTCCCAAGAAGAGGCTGTTCCCCACAAGGATTAGTCGCAATCATTCGACCGTAAGTGCTAGATACATGGTTGTCCCGGTTTACGGCATCTAAGAAGACCATCCCCGGCTCACCATTTCTCCAAGCACCGTAGACGATCTTGCTGAATACGTCACGGGCATCAATTTCATTTACGATTTCTTTCGTTCTAGGGTTAATTAACGGGTAATTAGTTCCTGCCTTAACAGCCTTCATGAAATCATCTGTCACACCAACAGAGATATTGAAGTTGTGTATCTCGCCCTCAATCTTTTTGCAATCAATAAATTCTAAAATATCAGGGTGGTGGATATCCATAATAGCCATATTAGCACCATCACGTTTACCACCTTGAGTAATCATAGATGACACCCTTGACAACGTTTTAAGAACTTCAATAGGCCCACACGAGATGCCGTGAGTTGTTTTAATCCTGTCCCCTTTTGGACGTAAATTAGATAAAGCAAATCCGGTACCACCACCAAATTTTTGAACCATGGCTGTATCGTGGGCAGCTTTCATTATACCTTCCATACTATCTTCAAGAGGCAGAACGAAACAGGCAGACAATGTGCCTTGTTTAGTACCAGCATTCATTAAGGTGGGAGAATTCGGTATGAAATCTAAGTTAGACATGATGGTGTAAAACTCATTAGAAGAAAGTTGAGCGTCAACCTCTAATTTACCATACTGAGTTTCAACAGAGGCTATAGCATCCGCAACTCGCCTAAACATTGCAGGGGCATCTTCAATAATTTCATTGTCATCGTTCTTTAAAAAGTAACGTTTCTCAGCAACTACCTTAGCTTGCGTACTTAAAGTAACAGGTATCGTCCTAATGGAAGTCGTTTGTGTCGTAGTCATGATTTCTCCTATCCTCTATAGCCGCAATATATACATAATTTTCGTTCCATTACCCAAAAACTTGACCGACACACTGATTCGGCGCAACCGGGATTTAGATGCTCTGTGCTTTCCTCGATTGGGTTTACGCTTTTAAGATTAAGCATTTTATCTAAACGTTCCTCAACCCCTTTATTATCCACTCCGTTTTCTTTCGCTCTACCCTCAGGCGTTTCCCCCGGTGAGACTGCATCAAGCCAGTCTGTTGCACTACCTAAAGTTGCATACTTGAAAATAGTAGTCTCGTATGCAGCTTGTGCTGCCATAGCAATAGAAAAGAAAGCGTCACCATGCCCCATTGGTGTCACGGGAGCCTTCAAGTCATTATTCACAGAAATAATCTGCTGGGTTTGCCTTTGATCTTTTAGTAGCTTTAGTTTACCCCCATGAACAAATTCTTCAAACACCTGCGCCATAGTATGTTTACTCTTTGCAGTAAATACCATTGGGTGCCAAACTTGAGCCAAACCACGATCCTCTAATTCACCCCGTGTATTATCAATATACCCTTTTTCTAACTGAAAGTTTTGTGCAATTTCGTTCAAAAACTGTATTTGATCAGAGTAATTCCAACCGTCTAACCACGTCTGGTTAAGTTGCCTTAGTTCGTCCCCTACCCGACTGAAGATTACTAGGTGGGACGGGTGGCGCTTCTTTCCAACATCAAATCCTGCAAACAATTGCTCGTTTTCCTGCTTCTCGTAAGGCTTATAAACACTGAATTCACGTAAAGAACTATCCTCACAGGCAGAAATATCCTCTTGATTGAAATAAGATTCTGTCTGGAAGGAGGGCTGTAATAGGAACTCAGAGGCAAACGATTTCGGTCTAGCCCTTTGTTGTGCTAGTAACCACTCTTCAGAATACAAAGCGGGCATAAGTACGTGACGGTCAGGAGTAGGGTCAAAGGCTGGTAGGACACGGGATATAAATCTGTCATCACGTTGAAGTTTAGACAATAGATCATCTGGAAGCATAGGCGTTCCTAGAACAATAACAGGTGCCGTCTGGTTCGGTATAAACATTGTTTCCGTCATGAAGTGGTCTTCAATCTTATTTATTTCCCCTAACTGTAAAGGGTTTTCTGGGTCTCTTAGAATGTCATCGGCAATTAATGCCCCGTTTACGTGCATACCACGCTTAAAAGAAAACAACCCGCCATGTAATATCTCAACAGGTTTACTATTTACTGTATACCTAAATTGGAATTCTGCGCGGGAATTACGAGCAGTAAGCATATCCATCAAGATGGGGTTCCTGTTAACCGTTTTATTAATCTCTGAGATGTGGTAACGTGCCATAGTGTCACTGTACGATAAGTACAAAATTGACATATCACGAGTTGCCGTTAATAACCGCCACACACTAAAAGCGTGACCTAATAAAGTACTTTTAAAATGGAAGCGAGGCAAGATCGCTACGTAGTTCTTTCCGTCTGATAATGCTCTTTCTGCATCTTCTGCAATAACTCCAACATGCCACGTATCAAACAGTTCTGGCCTCTCGAAACTTTGAGACCATATGTTTAAAATAAATTCATGGAAACTACCAATAGAATGCTTTTGAGTCTTTGAAAGCCCTGCGGATAACCTAGCTAACGCATCTGCTACCGTTACAACCTCATCAGCCATTATTTATCCCCTGCTTGTTGGATGACCCCTTGAAAGCGAGCAGCAATACGATTGATTGTATCTGTATCTGAAATTTCTTCAACTAGAACATTTAGAATATCTTGGACAAATTGAACGTTTATTAAGCCTTCCATTGTCTTTCGTTCGCCTTGAATACTCATATCAACAGTACGTGCCGCAACACCTGCATCATGGAAGTTTAAAGCCATAAGCTCACTCTGTGCTTTTGCACGTATGTCTGTATATGCGTCCAAATGCTCTGTTTGCAATCTAGCAAAACGCTGGCTTTCCGACTCCATTATCTCAGCAATGCCTATATCCTGAATTTCTATACGCTTCTCATCCCAATTAAACTTCTTCGCCCAAGAGTAAATAGTTGAAATGGTTATAGCTACGTCAAATTTTTCAGCAAGTTTCTCAGTTATCCCTTTTGCGGTGTCTGACCCTGCAACATATAAACTCATCGCCTCTAGGCGTACATCAGTAGGAATTAATCTAGGCATAATTAATCCTCATAAGGACTAGAATCATATTCATGTGACTGAGACTCAATATTGCCACCGTAAGGACTTCCATCCGATTGGAGAAGCTTACTAAAATCTGTGTACCCTGTTTTGTTAGATGCCGCAACATGACAAGAGGGAACCTTAAACTTAGCCCCTGCGGAGAAAAACGTGTTAAATTCAATTCCAATTTCATCTCTTGTGCATACCCCTCGCCAAACATGATCTTTTTCTGCTATTGGAGTCCAATTAGACTTCTTTAAGACTGTACCTGTTGTACGTTGCGTGTTATCAAACTGTTTGTTATGTATACATTCGTAATACTTACACCAAACCACAACGCCTTGTTGTTCTTTTAAATCTTCTAAAGTTGTTCCTTCAGGAAATTTATCTACATACTCAACCTTTTCAGGCTCTTTCCCTTGACTCATGTAAAAAGTAGGGCGTTTAGTAATTTTCTCAAGTCTAGGCACGTTCTTCTCCTCTTCTTCTCTTAGCCCATAACGCTATACAAGCGGCATCAGCATAATCTTGTTCGGGGAATATGTCACCCCATTTATCTACGGCATACTTTTTAATGTCGGGCTTTCCTGCGTTACCCTTACCTAAAATTTGCTTTTTCCAACTTCGGTTATCAACAGGAATACATTCAATCCCTTTAGTGTGCAGCATATATTTAGCAACGCTAACCACACCTGAAATTTCCATTGTGGTGCGAGCATTTTGAATATAAATTGCTGCCTCAATTGCAGAGCTATCTATATTATACTCTAATTTGCGGTTCAAGTACACGCTAAAGTTATCAAATATCTGATATAACCTAGAATCAAATGGGTCTTTAGGAGTAGAATGAAATTTTAATTTAGTTAGTATTTCTTCTGCTTCATTTATTATAACACCATGAACTGCTTTCGATGAGCAGTCTAAGCCTAAATAATTCATCGTTGTCGTTCCCCCATTGTCCTTAATCCCACTACGCGAGATACTGATGCGTAAGCCTTGTCGTAAGCTTTAAGAGTGCCACTTAGCTGCCTTAGTGCAGCATCGGTCTCAATAACCTCTTTACGTAACTCCCATAGTTGTGTGTACGTATTTAAAGCCTCTCCACGTAATTCTTCTCTTGTTGGCTTCTTCTTACCAGCTTCTTCTCTTTCCGTAGCAATCTTATGCATAGCCTTAGCTAATCCGTCATCAAAGGCGGCTTGTAATGCGGAAAGCGTACTATCCAACTTTGCAACTTCTGCTTCTAGGTAACTGGTATACCCGCCAAACATGGCTAGGTAGCTCTCTAAACCATTATTAGAAACACTAGCGTAGTCACCTAAAGGTAACTTAGGCAAGCCTGAAATGTCTACGTCGAAAGATGATACCTGTAAATCAGAAGATAACTTCCTCCGTACATTACCCAATGCTTTCATTGGAGTCCATGATTTATTTCCGTCTTGCGGAACCCCGCCTTTATAATTAACCACTCGTCACCCCTTTGCATTTACACCACGTATCACCAGTACACGTTTCTGGTAAGTCGCTCATACCCATAATAGTAAAACACCGTTCTAATAGAGTTTCCCATACCGATACGTCCCGCTCAACCTTAAACGCTTTTAGATTTTGATCATTTTTATTTTCGTATAAAACAATACCATGGTCTTTATTCAGCATGTTTAGGTAAATCTGTAACTGTATAAAATGGTCGTGTTTTGGAGAACTCTTTAGTTCCTTGAACCCTCTATCGTTAATAGACTTTAGCTCCAGTACTACCTCTCCCTGTGTGGGATGGTAAATAAGGAAGTCCAGTCTACCACTAATGGGTGGAGAATCCATCTTTAGAGGCATTTCCCGTGCCTTAACAATACCCATCTTGGTGAAGTACTTATCCATACGGTCTTCTAGGGAAGCCCCTACGTCAAAAATACGTTGTATTCTTGGGTCTAAATCTTCCCACTGTAATAAACCATTGAATGATGCGTAAAGGTACCTATCACAAGCGCTGCCTAATGCTGAAGGGTAAAACACTTGGCCTCTATGGGGAGACATTTTGCCTTTCAGATGCTCATTAAGTAAGTTTAAAAACTCTTTGTCTTGGTTAATAGTCCTAACTCCAACCTTTCTTGGAGTCTTACTTTTTGCTATTGTTTTGGCTTTTCCAATTTGTTTAATTCCCGCCATAGAAAATCCTTTATTTTACTTTTTGTTGTTTCTTTACAATGCAGGACAATTAATATCTCACCTGACTCTATCAGTTTACTGTCTCTAATACGATCTTTAGTTAGCAAATGTCCGTATATTCCATCAGCTTCAATAACCATATTTAACTCAGGGATGAGAAAGTCAACCGTATACGGAGGAAAAGATGCTTGCATCTCATACCTTAACCCCCATTCGGAAAGGTACCCTTCAATGATATTTTCTTGAGATGTATGGTCTCTAGGTAACACTTATTTTAAGCTCTTCCCGTAAAGCTGCGTCATCTAAAAAGATTTTCTTTATTCCATTTAAGCCCATGTACTTCTGTTCCTTATACGTATACCAAGGCCCTGCTTGGGTGATAAGTTTTTTACCTATTGCTTCTCGGATATAGCTCTCAAGAATATCAATCCCGCCGTCAACCCTGAAAGGAACAAGAGCGGAACTCCAATTCTCTCCACCAATTTTAGTCTTACGTAGGCGTACTTCCATATCAAAACCTACCTTAGAACCATTATCTTCTATCCAGCCTTTGCGACGTACCTGTAATAAGGCATGGGCAAAGAATGATTGAGCTAGTCCTCCGGGCATGTTGTCTAAGGCAACTGGGCCAATACTACTACGTACTTGGTTTATAGCTACTAAGGCACCACCATTGGAAAGGCTAGGGAGAATCTTAGGTAAGGATGAGTTTACAAAACGGGCTTGCCAAGCCATGGGATTATAAGAGAAGTCTTCATCAAGGTTTTTATGTGGTACTAACCCTGCAATACTGTCAAGAACGACAACATCAAAGGACGCATCCAGTAAGGTACGTACCGATTCCAGTGCTTCCTCACCACTCTCAGGCTGTCCTACGATTATCTTAGCCGTGTCTATTCCGCAACGTTTCATCCAAGCAGAGTCCCATGATAATTCCGTGTCAATCCAAGCTGCTTTCCCTCCAGCGTTTAGGACATTAGCACAGATTTGAGACGCTAGGTACGATTTACCTACATTAGTTGGCCCGTATATGATAGTTAACCGCTTTTTAGCAATACCACCAGCAGTTAATCTATCTAGCGCAGGGATGTCAAAAGGGATTTTAGAGTAGTCAAACTCCTTATCGTCTCCTCGAAAAAGGTTTAGTTTTTTATCCTTGAGTAATTCATCAATAATTTTTTCTGGGTCTTTTTCCATTTATGTTCCTCTAGCCATTTCGTTAGTTCGCTTTAGGTACGCTTCCGCCCATGCAAAACATACAGCAGCACACTGAATAATCTCCGTGTACATATCCTGTTCGTTCTTCTCATACACTTCTCGTGCAACCTCGCCAATTTCCTCTGTTAAAATCACAGTCCAGTGAGAATCAGAGTTGTGGGTTTGGTCTCCCCATTTACTATCTTGACGTTCCCTCTCAGCTAAAACCTGCTCAAGGACGTTAGCTCTAAATAGTTCTTTAAAAACACTCATTTAGAAGCACCTTCATTCAAAACTTCGTCAATATTCTTGTCCACTTCGTCTCGAACATGCGCCCAGATTTGACCTAATGCAAGCTCAGAACCCTCAAGCTGCTTTGTAATGTCAATATCTGTATCAATATCATGTACCTCGCAATCAATGCGGGCGTACTGGTTTGTATCTAGTGGGCCTACCCTAAAAGTAAACCCTAACTTTAATCCTACTTTAGCCATTATAGTCTCCTTAATCCCAATCTATGTAATCATTAAGTGTATCAGGTATAGCTACTTCTGTCAATGAAAACGGTTTCTTCGTAGCCCATGACGGGGAACAGATTTCCACATCTACCTCTAAGGGAATACCTAGGGAATTTTCCTGTAGTAACGCTTGAATTTGCGGGGTTACTTGATTTAGTTCATCGTTATGTACCTCGCAAATAATCTCATCATGTACTTGAACTAACATATTACTTTTCTTGTCCGCTAGGTATTTAGATACTTCTATCATTCTCTCACTCATTAGGTCAGCACTAGTACCCTGAATCAGATAATTTACACCTTTATAAGCTAAATCTTTAGGTACTACGTAAACCCTGCCGTATCTATTCTTAATCCAACCCCTACTACTAACAACACGTACTACCTTCTCGAAGAATTCCCTTGAACCTTTCAACCCATTGAAGTATTTTTTCTTGTACTCCGATGCTTGCCCCATTGGTACTCCAAGCTGAATACCTAATTTCCTAGCGCCAATCCCGTAAATAGTCCCAAAGGTAATAGCTTTAGCCATTTGGCGGTAGTACTTGTATTCTGGGTCGTCTTTCTGAACATTAAATGCTAAAGTAGCTGCTTCTCCGTGGAAGTCAACATTCTCTTTCTTTAGTAACGCATCAATTTCTGCGTTACGGAAGTAGTCTAGGAATACACGTACCTCCATTTGAGAATAATCAAACCCGACTAACGTGTACTCCGGTCGTGCTACAAATAATCGACGTATAGAAACTTGAGATTCTTCTTCTTCATTGAAAGACTCATCCCCAATAAACCCCCATGTGTCAATAACCTCATCAGATAAGTCTTGATTGAACGTACCGCCTTTAGCAGCGACCGCCGCAGAGATACGCCCCTTAACGGTTTCACGCTCCTGTGGTGATAGGGCTTCATCTGAAAGCCTGAAATGCGTTCTAGGTAAATTCTGTAAGTTTGGGTCTCTAGAAGACAGCCTTCCTGTCAGCGTTCCCCAGTTGCAGAACGTTGTGTGGATAGTGGTTATATCGAAGTAAGGTTCTAAGTAGGTTGACCTTAACTTGCCTAATGTCCTGTATTGCCTTATGTACCCCGCAACTGGGTGGTTTATCTGGGCTAACGCTTCTTCGCCCCACGATTCATTCCCTTTGGTTGTTTGAACAACCGATGAAATACCTAACCCTTTTAAAGCGGTGCCAACTTGTACGGGGCTAGTAAGTAGAAACTCATGCCCCACCAGAGAGAAAATACGTTCTTTAATCTGCTCCTGTCTTTTACTAAGCTTCTCTGCGGCTTGCTTTGCATAAGCATTGTCTACAGGTAATCCACGCTTTTCCATATCAAATAAAACATGAGTCAACTCTTTTTCAAGTTCAAACACTCTAGTTTGTTTAGTCTTTTCTATCTGAGGGAGCCTGTCTTGATAAATTCTCCATGTATACTCAACATCTTTTTCGCAATAAGGGCCAAGAATTGTTGGCGGTGCTTGAGAAAAGTCTTTGTTCCATTTATTCTTACGTAATATTTTCTTTGTGGAAATGTCATACTCGGCTGCGTCATCACCGTAGAGACGCTTAATAGTGGTGGTAAGGGAGAACTCCCTAACATCCGCAGGTTCTGTTAACCTCACCAGTACGATAACATCTATTAACTCTTTACCCTTAATGTCTAACCCCTCCTTCTCTAAGAAGTGTAGGTCAAATTTTATATTATATCCAATAAGAGTAGTGCAATTATTCATTACCTGCATAAGCTGAAATAGCTGAGGTGGGAATAAGTTCTTAGATTCTAAGGACGGAAAGTGCCTAAAGGGAAAGTAGAACGTTTCGCCTGTGATTAGTCCGACTCCTATGCCGCAAATCTGGTTTTTACCAAACCAGTCTAAGCCGTTAGTTTCTACATCAACTGTCCATATAGGATGTGCCTTTAATTTATCTAACGTCTCATCGTACACTTTAGCCGTAACTAGCATAACTCTCCTAAAAGTAATAGTTACCCTACTGGGGAGGGTAAGCCCCCCAGTAGGAAATAACTACCATAACAAAGGGTTATCCGAACAGGTCGTCTGTACTGTCTAATGAAACACCCTGCATGTCGTTCGGGTGAGTAGCTGTGCCGCTCTGTTGGTTGCTACCATACCGATCTTTGTAGTAACTCTTTATATCTACTAAGTCCGAAACTTGAGCCAGCTTATCTTCAGGAATGGCTGTATTGCGGCTAGTTGAAGAAAGAGCATATGAAGTGTCATACATTCCCGTCCCTGTCCGCTTTACACGCACCACACCCTTAGATAAGGTACCCCAGTCATTGTAGATGTCAACTAGCTGGTTCCAAATGTAGTTACTACGACCAAACCCTAGAGGGATAATCCTGAAATCGTCAACATGCTGAACAAATAACTTCTTACTCTGTGGGCCTTCTACTTCTTCCCAATCATCGAAACGCTTCTCAGTATGCATGATATCATGGACGTAAGCCCAGAACGCAAACTTGTGGGAAGCCCTAACGTTATCAGGAACCTCTGAAGCGTCTGTGTCGTCGTCTTTTACAAGGTTAATCCAACGAGTACCGGAACGGTATGTGTACAGATATACCTCATCTAGTAGTTTGTCATTCTCTTCCCCTGAAGCAACAGGCGTTAAGAATGCTTGATCGCCGTCCTTAAAAAAGATTTCTTGACTATTAGTTTGAGACTGTTGTGGGTTAGAACGTTCTTCAACCCTATTCTGAATAGCTGATATGCCACCCATACGTACCTCCTTTAGCTTTTACCAAAAAGCTCTATTGTCTATTACGTTATTAAG
>ERZ890604.331-NODE-331-length-17077-cov-14.449066_pt1 | contig 17077 bp, 16 predicted proteins | sample MGYA00521097_ERZ890604 | MGnify/ENA primary metagenome ERZ890604 (study PRJEB32303, sample SAMEA104408625) | aquatic metagenome | biome: Brackish water; feature: Chemocline; material: water | place: Baltic Sea | collected 2014-10-26T21:54:00 | depth 120 m ... | reverse complement strand
AAATCAATACCATTCAAACTGGTATGAGGTGTCCATGTCGCAATTGGGGCAATCGTTCCTTCGGGCACTGGGTGTTGCGGGTCGTCATCTGGCCAGCCATAAGCAGCAGATTCAATCAGCAAATTTACTTCTTCATATGGATGGTCACCTTCCCAATCTCTTCCATTATCGGTAAAGATATATCCAAGCCCTTCAACCCAAACTCCATCAAAAGAATTGCGAACTCCAGAGGCGAGAATACCGTGATCTCCTGTTTCCCCATTTACCCAAAGCAAAGCACCATTTCTCTCATCATCTTCAACACAGACATTGCAGGTTGAGCCACTATGCCAAACAAGAGTTCCATTAGGCAGTTGAGATATTGCATTAGTTTGGTGATTTCCAGACTCAATCCCTGTGACCAATTCAACCCGATTATCAAACTCTAAACCACTTCTATCATAGCGAGATAATGCCCCTGATTCTGACACGAATAGACTCTCTTCAGTTATGTGAACGCCGTGCGGATGATACAGATCATCAACTACAGTTGTGCTAGAAAAGTTATCATTGGAGTCCAAAATAATAATTCTCCCTCCATCTCTATCACACATCATCAAATGAGTTTCATCAACCCATTCCATGCAGGTTGGCCCTCCGAAGCCAGAAGCCACTTGTTCTATCACAAAACCCTCTTCAATTACATGTGAGTTGAATGGTGTTGTATAGGGATAAATCTGTCTGGCGAACAATAAGAAAAAAAGCAATGCGGCGATTGGCACGATGTGCTTTCTTGCCCGCATATTCACAATGAAGAGGGGTTTTGCTTTGAATCTTAGTCACCAATTGAATGGAGAACGATACTCATCAACATCTGCTGAAATCCTTAGCAGTTGATTGTACTTTGCAACTCTGTCGGAGCGAGAAGGTGCGCCTGTTTTGATTTGTCCAGCACGGGTACCAACTGCCAAATCAGCAATTGTTACATCTTCAGTTTCTCCACTTCTATGTGAAATAACATTGTTGAAACCATGTGTTGTTGCCATATCCATCGCTTCTAGAGTTTCTGTTACAGTTCCGACTTGATTTAATTTAACCAACATTGCATTAGCAGCACCGATTTCAATTCCCTGGGCTAATCTTTCGGATTGAGTAACAAATAAATCATCACCAACCGTTTGAACACGATGCCCTTCTCTCTTGGTGAATAAAGTCCAACCGCGCCAATCATCTTCACCAAAGCCATCCTCAATTGAAACGATTGGATATTCGTCAAGCCATCCAGAATAGACATCAGCCAAATCTTCACTTGATAAGACGCGTCCATCCATATGATATCCATCTTCATGGTGAAATTCTGTAGCAGCTACATCTAATGCAATTCCCATTTCATCGGTTGAATACCCAGCCCCTTCAATCGCTCTAACCATGTATTTCAGGCCTTCTTCATTAGCGGGTAAATTAGGACAGAATCCACCCTCATCGCCTACCCCTCCAAGTAATCCATCGGCTTTCAATTCAGCCTTTAGGGAATGATAGGTTTCAACACCAGCGCGCAAACCCTCGGCGAAACTATCGAAACCATGAGGCATTACCATGAACTCCTGAACATCTACGTTGGTTGCAGCATGAGCGCCACCGTTGAGAATGTTGAGCATTGGTACTGGCATTAATCCGCCACCAACTCCGCCGATATACTTCCACAAAGGAAGTTCGTGAGTTGCAGCACCTGCATGCAGACAGGCCATTGAAACACCTAACATTGCATTAGCACCCAATTTAGATTTATTTGGTGTACCATCGGTTTCGATCATTATTTCATCAATCATTTTTTGCTCATCCACAGGCAAGCCAATAACCACTTCTTCAATATACTCAAAGATATTTGAAAGCGCTTTGTCAACACCCTTTCCAAGATATCTAGAGTTGTCGCCATCACGCATCTCAAGTGCTTCATATGCGCCGGTTGAAGCACCACTTGGAACGGCTGCACGGCCCTTCAAACAACCATCGACATAACAATCAACTTCTATTGTAGGATTTCCCCTACTGTCTAGAATCATGCGCGCATCGAGTCCGCTAATATTGCCTGACATAGTGCTCTCCGCTTATGGCCAGCAGAAGGCACACTTTGAACCATCCGAAACCAATCCACATACTAGGCATCTCTTCAAAATAATACTATCTAAAAAGTTATAGTAAAATTATCAGTGAAGTTAACGGATATATTCAATAGTGGTTAGAAAGTTGGTGAACTTATGGGAATTATAAAAATCCGAAAAGCGGAAATACAATTTCCGGTAAAAAGGCACAACCACATCAATAATTTCCACATAATGGCATATTGGTAGGTTTGATATACCGAATGCGTCGGCGTCCAACTATGCCTCGTATCGCAGAGATAGACCGTGCAATCCTCGCTGAACTCCGAAAGAATGGTCGTATGTCATATGTCCACTTAGCAAAAGAAGTAGGAGCATCAGAAAGAACAGTTCGTACTCACGTTCGCAAGATGGAAGAGAATGGTACAATTCGTGGCTACACTGTCCGTGAAGGTGGCGTTGGTCTAACAGCTCTAATCAGAATCAAAGTATCCCCGGGTGCAGAGATCGGTTCATTCGCAAGTGAAGTAACCGGTTGGGAAGGAGTTGAAATTATCTATGAAGTTTCAGGAAGTGCAGATTTGGTTGCACTCGTTCACGTCGATGACACAATGTCTTTGCGCACCCTTCTTGACAAAATGTGGTTAACTGCTCCAAATGAAATTGCAAGCACAACCACAGAATTAGTTCTTGAACAATACTGAATAAATCATTCATCCTCTTTTGGAGGGTCGACAACTGACTCTTTCTCTTCAGAATCTGGTAATGAGTAATCAATGCCACATGATTTGCAAATCATGTTCTTGTCCCAATCACATTGTCGGCGGCACTGTGTCATAATTCTCCCTCAGAGGCCATGTTATTCAAACTCCTGTTTTGTAAAGATGATTAAAATGAAGGAAATTATCAAAACTCTCCACTCTTAGCGACCTTGTATGGAGGAAGTGATTCGTTGCCAATGGTCAACATCGGACCCGTTGTATATCTCCTATCACGATGAGGAATGGGGGGTGCCAAACCGTGATGGCCGTAGATTATTCGAAAAAATAATTCTTGAAGGGGCACAATCTGGATTGTCATGGATTACAATTCTGCGCAAGCGTGAAAATTACCGCCGCCTCTTCAAAGGATTTGACCCTGCTAAAATCGCCGCCTTTACAGAAGATGATGTTGAACAACTAATGGGCGATGCTGGAATAATTCGCAACCGAGCAAAAATAAAATCTGCAATCAATAATGCTAAGGTTTTCATACAATATTTCGGAGATGATGAAGATGCATTTAGCACATACTTGTGGTCATTTGTTAACGGCGTCCCAGTGATTCACCAAAGAAAGAGCATGGACCAATTACCACCTATCACCGATATTAGCACAAAAATGAGCAAGGCACTCAAGAAGATGGGATTTAGTTTCATCGGACCTACGACCTGTTATGCGATGATGCAAGCAGCAGGGATGGTCGATGACCACCTAGTAACATGTTTCCGTCATACTTCAAATCGTAATGATTGATATGGTCACTCTGCAGTAGGGACCTTCCAGCCGACCCACCAAATACCGATTAAAGCAACAATAAGAATTGTTGTTTGACCAAAACCAGGGTCTCCAGCCTTTGTAAGTGCCCATATAGAGAAGCACGAAACTAATGCGATTAAACCACAAATGAATATCTTTGAATGTAAAGGGAGTGCTTTACCTGCGCGGTAATAATCTAACAGTACATTGCCAAATAAACGATTTGTTAGTAACCATTTGAACATTCTTTGAGATGACCGAGCGTAACAATATGCTGCTGCTACCAGCCAAGAAGTCGTAGGCCAACCAGGTAGGAATACTCCAATAACTGCAAAGCCAACAAATAGACTGCCGAAAATAACCCAAACAATTCTTGATACAGGATTTGTAGATGGTTTATGTTCAGCGAGGATGTCATTGATCAGTGCAACATCCTCAACAGGAAGTATCTCTTCTGTTTCCTTAGAAGCAGCAGATTTTGTTGAAGCAACAGTTTCAGAGATGGTGATGGAAGCCATGTCACTCATGTCAAGGGCGGGGTCTTCATGTCAAAAAGGAATAGGGCGATGTATCCGAAGTTCTCAAGGCAGATAATGTGCAGGATGGGCCATGACAAGTGGTGGTTGCGTGGCAAGGAAGGCTAGCGCAGACGACCCCTTGCGCTGTGCGGTATTGATTTCCGGGTCGGGTTCTGGGATGGAAAAACTAATTCTTCACCAGCAATCTAATTCACTTTGCTGCCACCAAACAGTTATCGTAATCAGTGATAAATCATCAGCTGCTGGATTAGGTAAAGCCGATACATTAGGAATCAACAATTTGGCAATCGAATTACCCGATATTGAGGATGCTAGTCAAAGAAGATTGAATCATGAGAATCTGATTAGTCAAGCGATTGAAGAGAGTGGTGCAGAACTTGTTATTCTTAGTGGCTATATGCGAATCCTTACCCCTTCATTCGTTAACAGATGGGCACCAAATTTAGTTAATATCCACCCATCACTATTGCCACATTTCCCAGGTGCAGATGCACATGGCGGTGTAATCGCTAGCGATGTAGAAGTCAGCGGATGCACAGTACATTTTGTTGATGATGGAGTTGATTCTGGGGCAATAATCGCTCAATGCAGAGTGCCGAGATTACCCGATGATGATGTAAAATCACTTGCTGCTAGAGTACAGGTCGAGGAACATATTATTTATCCACGAATTATCGATGCAATCGCAGCAGGAAGAGTCTCCTTAAAAGATAATAAAGTCACTATTGCTGACGTTCTGTAAGTTGTGATTTTTCATTATAATTGGAAAAACCATCATTACTTTCAGTAATTATTATCGTTGTTAAACCGTCAAATAATGAATTGACACTTGAACCATCACCCATCTGATAATCACCAGGACAGTTGGCGAGTAACGGTTGGCGATTTGAATTAGAATCAAGGGGAACTCCACCACCGCTTTGCAATAAAGCCTGTAGAGAATCCAAATCTAAATCAAAGGCATCACATGGAATAAATTGAATTGGCCCAGATATTTCACGGTGTACCCAGCGAATTACATCACTCAATTTTTGACAATATTTAGGGTCTGGCCAAACCTCTCCTTCAAACAACGAGGCTCTTTCTTCATTACCGCAGAGGGTAATAATTTTTACAATACCGCACTCCATACAAAGTTGGCGTATTCGTTCAACTCCGCCAAACATCAATGCCTTGTCTTGACCCATTCTCGTACTATTTCCACCGGCAAAAATAACTGCTGAAAATTGCAGAGAATTATTGTAAGTCATCCAAACCCTCTAGAGCAATTTCTAATTCGGCTAAGAGGCTACGAACCCTCTCCAATAATGCTTGTCTTTCTCTGGTTGAACGGGCTTCTGGTAACCATTCCAGCAACCGCCTAACATCCTTGGCATCGCGTTCAACTGTCCACTTCAAGACCGATTCTAAAACCGGGTCTTCAGTAGGTAGAAAGCGGTCCGCCATAGACTATTGCAGTTAGACCAAGCCCTTCAATTCTGCTCTGCTAAAGCCCGTATTCGGATTCGTTCAAATAATTCTCCACCACTGGGAGCGAGTTCTATCATCTGTTTACAAATAGTTGGATTTCTTTTTGATAAAGAGCAAAATATTACCGCGGTTTGATGCCATAACTTACTCTGTTTTGACATTTCAACAATCCATGTATCACTGGGAACAGGACTCCCGCCGCGAATTATCTCCTCTGAGATATCAAGAATCATATCCAATGATTCTTGCCTCTGCAATAAGTGAATAAAAGCCATCCATGGGTCTTCGCCCAAGTCATCTTTAGACAAGTTGGAAAGAAGTATACCAGCCATCTTCAAGTCTTCATATCCGTGCCTTTTCCATAGTGCAGGAATTAATCGTGCCAACTTTCTCCGATTTTTACTATTGGTCAGCACCCATGAAGCGATTCTTCTCAGTTCAGGATCTGCACATCCAAGATTGAAAGAAAACCCCGCATCATGCGCTAATAGATCTGAAGTAGGTTTTACCATTAATCCAATACATCCTTTGGCATAAGCAAGGCGTAGAAATTTCAAACTCCTTCTTTTTCCTAACAGGACTTTTGGCGATTGATTGTTGAGAAATTCGTCTAAATCAGAAATCAAGAAGAACCACCATTAACCGTCTTTTTACGAACAGTATCAAAAATATCCCCCACCAATCCAACCGAATCACGCAGGGTTGCAAGCATTTTTTCCATCACATTAGGGTCTTCGAATTTTTCTTTAACCATAATTCGCAATCTTTCTTCAATGATTGCGTGGTCTTTATCATCAATCTCAAAAATTGAACGAAGATGTGCCAGTACTCTGAATTCATCTCTCGAAAGAGAAGCATTGACGATTGCAACTTCGAAAACTTTGATATAAATAATTCTTGCCTCGTCCATCGAAATAATATCGCCCTTCGGGCTTTCCCGCCCTTCTTTTATGGCTGAGTAAATTTCGCCAGGTTGCTCACTTGTAAGAGTCAGTGCACTAGCTAATTTTATAATCAATCTCTTCTCTTCTCTAGTCAAAACACCGTCTGCTAGCATTACTTCTACAGTGGTACGGAAGATGTTCAAACTACCGAGTGAGAGTTTGGACATATCAAGCCCATTGATTTCCTCTTCTTGAATACATTGCCTAATCATAATCATTGATTTATGCTACTTTTTAGCAAAAGGGTTCAATAAGTATTGGCATGTCGCATTATTTGTTCACTTCCCTTTCACGCTTTGAGATGGCAACATTTCAAGCATTGCAATGTAGTGTAAGACTCACCGAGTCTTTCCAATCTATGCGAACGGTTTAGTGAACACAAGGAGATAATTAAAATGACTCAACAAAAAAATAATCGTGACCCAGGTCACCATCAAAAGCAAAAGGCGATGAAGTATTTAATTCGCGCTGACATCAAGGTCAACGGTTCCGTCCAAAGAAAGGACATAATCGGGGCCATCATGGGGCAAACCGAAGGTTTGCTCGGTGACGAACTAGAAATCCGCAAGTTGCAAAGAACAGCACGCATCGGCCACGTCGATGTTGAAATTGAATCAAAGGGCGGTAAAGTGCACGGAATAATTTCAGTGCCAAGCAGCATGGATAATGTTGAAACTGCAATTATTGCATCCGCATTGGAAACAATTGACAGAATTGGCCCATGTGCAGCAGTGATCAAAGTAATCGACATCCAAGATGTAAGGGCGACCAAGCGAACAGCTGTTGTTGACCGTGCTAAGGAACTACTCCTTAGATTAGTTAATTCCGGTGAAGCTGCATCAAAGACAGTAATCGAAGAAGTACGCTCGGTCTTAACAACCGGTACTGCAACATCTTTCCACGGATTAACCAGTGGACCAAACGTTGAATCTTCCACTTCACTAATTATCGTTGAAGGAAGAAATGATGTTCGTAACCTATTGAATTGTGGCGTAAAGAATGCAATCAGTGCTGATGGCGCTGGCGACATAAAGCAAGAATTGATAGACTTAGCAAATAGCAAGGAAACCGTAATTCTAGCAATCGATGGCGACAGAGGTGGCGAGATGTTGTTTTCACAACTAATCGAAACTCTGCAGGTAGATTTCGTTGCACAAGCACCCGTTGGACAAGAATGGGAACTACTGCCACAAAAGACAGTAACAAAATGTCTTTCAATGAAAGTTGAAGCAACAAAATTCTCACATATGCTGAAGAAGAAGCAAGAAAGTGATAGTGGTAATGCTACCGAAGATAAGAATTGGACAGAAGATATGCCTGAGGAATATGTAGTGGAAGAAGCCCCAGCAGAAGTACAAGAATTCTTCGATCACCTAGACAATCTTGAACCTAAAAAGGCTGTATTTATCATGGTCGATGGAACTGTATCTGAACCAGTAGGCGCTTCCACTCTCGCAAAGAAAGCAAACGAAGCGGACGGAGCAATTGCAATGGTCATCAATGGCCCAGTTAGCGAAAGAACATTAGATATTGCAAGCGAAGCAGCAATTCCAACAGTTATCGGAACAAAGGCTGGAAAAGGATTTGCAACACGTGAAGATGTCAAAATTTGGTTATCAGAAGATCACCGCTGAAACCTGTATCAGATTCTAACCCCGCCTACAGGCGGCAATCTAATGCTGTTGACTACATGGTTTACACCATTTTTCAACTCTACTAATTCAGCAGGATGTGGTAGTTCTAATTGGTCAGCCATCAATGGTAGGCTTATGCCGGGGCCTGGAATTCTTTTGAGAGCAATACCGAGTGCAATCGCATCATTAAGGAAATGCCCACTTGCACCAGAATGCCTTGCCTCTAGTCGTAAACGCGACCACTTACTCATCTCAGCAACTGCGCTGGATAATTGGGAAAGTAATTCAGCACGAGCATCATCTCCTTTTTCCTGCCTAGGAATTAACCGAATTGCTAGTCTCAGTATTCTATCGACGCGCATGTCGCGAGGCTCAATGCCAACATGACTGGCTAAATTTCTCCGAACTGAATTCAATGACTCAAAACCCTCTTTTTGCACAAGTTCAGCGTCTTCTTTGAGTCCAAGATTAGTTAGAAGTGCTGAAAGTGCAACAAGAGCATTACCCACTCCTCCTCCGTTTTCCGCATTGGGGATTTCATTGCTATGTTTTTCAACCATGACCCTTTCTTCAATAACCGGAGTCTCAATGATTTTCTCCTTGACAACAGGCGTAATGTGTTTTTCTTCAACAGTAGTTTTCTCAACAATTTTATCTTTGATAACAGGAGTGGCAACTTCTTGTTGCGCGATAGTTTCCTCTTCCATGGCCTCTAAAATCGCTTCATGAACATCAGGCAGCCCATCGCGCGGCAACAAAACCTCTTTGCCGTCCTTACTCACCATCGGCACTAAAGTATGACGAATAGGAGATGGGCTCCATGAAGTGAAAGTGAAATCAGAATCTTCAACCGGACGTGAAGCCAAATGCCTGAGGAACTGAGGGATTGTATTGTGGAGATTTTCAATTGTATCTGGTTTGCGTAGTTCTAGTTCGGTGTCGAGTGCCAACGCGACATCGCTTTGCCATGGTAGCGCTTTGAGACGGCGGCACAGAGATGGATGTTGAGGGATTTGTACACGCATATTGGAAATCTTTCTTGCAGCAGACACGAGATTAATCTTAACTTCAGCCCGCAAATGAGTAACATTCCAACCACGATATTCTAATTCTGCCAATTCTTGATCAGTCTTTGTGGCTAATCTTTTCATCGTTTCACCGGCGATTATATCGCCAGCAGTAGGTGATGCAGAAGCCGATTTACCAAAGCGGCGAGTAGATGCTATCAATTCCTCGAATGCACGAATGTTCAATGTGGAAGTTGATATTTTTTCATCAGCCTTGCCCTGGCCTAGCAAATCTATCCAATCACTTTCTAACATTCTCAAGTGTCTCGCGCCGCGCCTCGCTTGTTTGTCAATAAACTGTTCCATATTGGTCAATAGTTCAGCATCAGTATCAATTTCTCTTAGAATAGCAATTCGTTTATCTACTTCAGCAGACCCATCATATGAGGAATCCAAACTGTTCAAATTATCAATCAATTGTAATCGAACATCAAATTTAGGAGCTTCCGCTTTCAATAGTTGAAGTGAATCACGCGGTTCATCGACAACACGGTGTCGCCAATCATCCATTACCAAACCCATATCTTCATATTTAGCGACCAATTCCAAACCATCAAGTTCAATTTGTCTCCAATCATGTTGCAAAGACTCAACAATATCGATAAAATCTTGAGTTTGTTCAATCCGGCCTGCTAATGCTTCACCCTCATGCTTTCTCTCTGGCCACCTAGAGATGAGTTCCTGCCAACTTTGCATAGCGTTTAGATGGATATTTATCATGCTATTTATCTCTGGAAGATTTGATTCCCATTCCAATAATTCTTCCTCAGCAGCATCTTCTTCACTTGGTAATATTATTCCAATATTTCTCCAATTTTTCAACTGGTCATTGAGAAGTTGCAGCCTTTGATGGAGATTATCGGCAATGGTGATGATTTGTTCGCTGAGGTTTTGAATATCAGCCGACAAACCCTCTTCGATAAGTACGACTCTTCTAGCCTCATGGTGGTCGGCTAAACTATTATCAAATGGTGAAATCTCTCTTATTATTAACAAACGTAATTGTTCATGCTCATCATGCAATAAATACCATTTATCAATTTCATCAAGGGCATCCTTTAGATTTAATTCAGAAATATATATAACATCATAACCCGCTTCCAACATGTGTTTCATCGAGTCGGTTATCAATCGGTTTTGCTTTTCTTCGATTCGTTCAATTTCACCCAATTCCATCTTGATGAGTTCATAATTATCTGGATCGGCTAAATAGGGTACAACTACTATTGTAGCGGACCTATTTGAAAAATCCAATGAGTCAAACCGTTCCAGTAATTTCTTGCGAATTTCACCCATCCCGTTAGTAGCCCATTGTAGCGCTCCGGCCTCAAGCTCCAATTCCCAGGGTCGATTTTCCTTGGCCCAGTTTTGATATTCAATCAATATCTGGTCTGCTGCCATCGGATTTTTCAAATCATTTACCCAGTCCAAAGCCAAAGTGACATCCTCGTCGCTCCAGTTATCAATAATAGGAGTTAGCCTGTGACGTAGATTGACACTTAGATCAACTAAATATTCTGCCCTTTGCAATCGTTCGCTAGAGGTCGCTGAATCCTTTGAAAGAAAATCTTCAAAATCGTCAATGATTAACCCAGATTCACCCCATTCCTCCAATCTTGAGTAATACCAAGGGATGTCAGTATCGTCATCGGAATCGTTACTCACGGGCTCACCTAACCCTGCTAAGAACAGCCACAGCCTTTGAATGTGAGCAATGTTGGAGACAAATTGTTGCTTTTTTCCACCGAGATAAGTTAGTGCCGTCACGTATTAAATTACTTAGAAAATACCTTGTCTAATACCTCCCCCTTTAGGGGGGTGGTAAAATTTAGAAGGTCGGGAAAACACCCCCAATAACCACTTTCCAGCCGCAGACCATAAAGGCATAAAGGAAAGGTGGGCGGTAATGGAACCCCTAACATTACTTTTCAGCCTCATTTGTATTGGTGTTGGAACTGGACTTGGTTATTGGCTGAAGAGAGCCGATGACAAATTCATTTTAATCAACGAGACGGGAATTTTGCTGCAACAATCGCAAGCTGCAAATTATTCTCATCTTAACAACGAAATCGGCGTATTACAAAATTCAGTTGGCGGTATGTTGGGATTAATCGATGCCCTAAGAGCAACTAACCCCGAACTAGATGGTGCGATTCTTTCACACGCCACAATCACTCGCTTGGAAAATCTCGGAGAATTTGCTAATCAAGAGGACATTGATTCCGCTATTAGAGATTCCTTGCACTGCATAGAAACTCTTGTATCAGCAGTAAGTAGCGATACTACAGTCGGTTCTGAAGGTGTTCTTAATTCAACGAGTGAGGCTTTGGTCATCCGTCTTCTCGACCTATTTGTCAGCAAGAATGTGACACTAGAGCAATTAGGAATGAGTTCACTTTCAGCCCACAAACTCGGCCACGTTAGCATGTCTCTACGCAGATATGAATGGGCGGAATCAGCATTCGGACTTGCCTATCAAGCATCTCCAGGCAATATCAATTTACTAGAAGGATTGGAAAAGATTGCTATAATTAAGAGCGACCCTGTATTGCGTCGTCATTGGCTAGAGGCTAGAATGAGCGTCAATCCAGACAATCCAGAATTACTTCGTGCACATGCACACTTGTTGGCGAGTTTAGGTGATGAAGAAGCAGAAAGAGATGTTCGCCGCTTAGAAGCACTAGGGCTTGATACAGCAGCAGACCGTTCACTATTGTCTGGGCTACGCGCTAGAGCGGGCGCTCGCAGTGAAGCATTGGAAGCGATTGAAAACGCACTCGCAGAAGATCCAAGCATCGCTAATGACTGGTATAGTCATGCTAAATTACTCTACCAAGAAGATGAAATGGGTAAGGCACTAACCTCAGTTGACCGTTGTTTAGAATTGAATAGACAACACGGTGATGCATGGGCATTGATGGCAATTCTACTAGCGTCTAAGGAAAACAGACTCAAAGAGGCATTGAAAGCCGCAACACATGCAGTAGCGCTAGACTGTGGTGGAGTAGAATTGATACTGCTGAAAGTAGACCTATTAATCGCAAGCGGCTCTCCTTCCGATGCTGAAAGTGCACTACAGAAGGCACTAGCAAATAACCCACAAAATGGAGAGTTAAGAGCAGTTATAGCCTCAAGAAAATTACTTGAAGGCGATTTCATGGAAGCACAAAGGTTACTCGATGAAACACCAGTCGGTATTGACCATACACTCCTACATGTTGTCGAGGGGCGCTTACATTTGGCCAATGCAGACCGAGCCCGTGATGGTACTGGGCAAACTGATGCAGCTCTGTTAGCCGAGGCCTTTGTTGCATTCGATGAAGCACTCAAATTAGATAGAGAATCGGGAGTCGCTTGGCTTGGACTTGCTAGAAGCAATCGTTTACTACAAAACTTTGACCAAGCAGCAGAATCACTTGATAGAGCACGAAGGTTATTACCGGAATCTGACCCTTCCGTATCGATTGAGTCGGCTTTGCTATCTCTTGACAATGGTGATATTTCAGCCGCTAGCACCTTTATTGACGCTGCCGACATACACGGAGAGAATGCAACAATTTCCTATGTAAGAGGAAATATCGCAGCCCGCGGTGGACATCTAGAACAAGCCCTAAAACATTATACTGAATCTCTGAAATATGACGCCGGACACATCCGGGCCCGTCTAAACAGATGTAGTGTTTTGATGGCAATGAATGAACCAAAGAAAGCATTAGATGATTCAGAAATACTCTTAGATTTGGCACCAAGTTTGATTTTAGCACGGTTGCGAAGAGCAGAATCCTCCATGATGCTTGGAGAGTGGGAACCGGCCAGAGACGATCTTAAAATCGTTCTAGAAAATGCACCTCATCATCATCATGCACTAACACAACTCGCATCATGCCACATGTCATTGAAGAGGCCAGAAAGAGCAGAAGCGCCGTTGAATGAAGCGCTTAGATTAGTTCCTAACCATGCACCTGCTTGGCATCAACGCGGTCTACTCTACCTCGACTGGGGTAGAGAAGAGGCAGCGTTATCAGACTTTGAAGCAGCAGTTCGTTCCGATTCTCAGCACTTGGACGCACGACTACATATCGCAGCATTACACCATGAAGCACAACGACTTGACCAGGCTAGTGCAGCATGGAAGAGCGTACTTGCAATCGATGCAGACTGTCAAGTCGCTCGCACTCGTTTAGATGAATGTGAAATCGCCCAAATGTCCGCTTCCAACCGATAGCGTTTGAAGCGAAGTGATTTGAACAAAGCCCTATCTGGGGCTGTTATGAGCCTAAGCATATCCGATATAGCACCGAGTTTCAATCTTCAAAATGCAAACCCAAAGCATGGGGGGGGGAAATGGTTTCTCTTGATCAAGCCAAAGGAGAGAATGGTACAGTAGTTGTTTTTGAATGCAATCATTGCCCATATGTCGTAGCTAGTTTTTCAAGAATGGATGCTATGGCCGAGTACTGTGCTAGTGTTGGAATTGGCTATGTTGGAATCAATTCTAATGATGCAAATAATTACTCAGAAGACTCCTATGAACATATGGTGAAGAGGGCGAATAAGGGATTGCCATACTCCTATTTACATGATGCAACACAACAGGTTGCGCAACAATATGGGGCTAAGCGCACACCCGAGTTTTTCTTATTTAACTCACAACTTGAACTAGTCTATCAAGGAAGAATGGACGATTCCCCCCGCAACCCAACTGAAGTCACAACTTCCGAGTTATCAGACGCTATAGCAGCAGTACTGGCGAATCAAACACCGGATGTAACTGAAACCGATTCAATCGGATGTTCAGTAAAATGGAAGATGTGAGTTCTGATAAGAAATTGTACTGAACAAATTACTTGTTATTTCGTATTTTCATCCAAAATCTACAACAAGCCCCGGCTGCCCGTTGTAGATTGGTCAAATGGGTATCGTAGCTGAGTTCTGGCAACAAATTGACAGTTGGGCAAGCCCAGTTGCAGGGGGATTACTAATCCCCATCGCCATTTTTTTGCTACTATTCGGTTCAAAATACATCAAAGTTTTTTCATTCTTTATCGGTTGCTCAATAGGGCTGTTATCAAGTTCACTTCTATATGGTCAATTAGGGGACGTGGCCGCGATATCCGCTGGTAATTTCACACTCATTGCGACAATTGGTTGCGGGATATTGTCAGTATTACTCATTGGTTTAGTGTCGGTTGCAGTGACAATTTCCATTTCACTCTATGTGATGTTTGGGCTAATGACTGTGTTAGAAAATAATGGATATGATTTAGAATTAGAATTGCTAGGTGGGGGCTTATTCCTTCTTTCATTTTTTATGAATCGTTTTTTGAGAAAAAATCTCTATGTTTTCGGGTCTGCGGCATTGGGTGCGCTAATGGCGATATACGGCTTCTTAATGCTTCTCGGGCAAACGCCATCAGAGATCGACTTGGGCGGTTTAATCTTACAACTTGGAGTCTTTGGGCTATTCTTAAGTTCATTTATATTCCAACTATACTATCTTAGAAAAATGGAAAAAGAGGAAGAGGATGAAGAATTGAGAACAGTACCAAAATATCTTGAAAAGAATAACTAGAGCAACTCCATCCACCGCAGTTGCCTCGGTAGCGAGAAAACCGACCCACTACAACCCCTTTGATTTCTCAATAACTTTACAATTGGTATTCGGATAGACCCTCTGAACCTATCCGAAAGCGATTATGTTGGGGAATGTTTTATTGAGTCTAGTCTCGCTATTATTGGCATGAAGGTCCGAATGTTGTTTATGATTATGCTATTTGTTCTTGCACCCATGTCTGGCTGTTTATCTTCACAAGAAGAAGATTCTACAAAGGCAGATAGTATTGTTAACGGCTCAAATTCACTGATAAAAATGACTGATGAAGCCCCCGGTGAAAATTGTGCTTTTAGTGGAGTTAAAATTGAGACTGGGATCGATTTAGACAGCAATCAAAAATTAGGTGATAATGAAGTTGACAATACTGCATACGTGTGTAATGGCGAGCCGGGCGACAATGGATTTTGCAATCCAGAAGATTGTTGCAATCCCGTAAGTTGTGATAATCAAACCTCATCTGTTGACCAACTAACTGGAGGCGGCTGGCACACCTGTATGCTTCGAGAAGATGGTACTGTAATGTGTTGGGGGAACAATTACTACGGTCAAATTGGCGTAGGATACAGAAATGCGTCGGGTGGAGTAAATCCAGTAGATGTTACATTATATGGCGGGCATACGGCAACACAACTTTCAGCTGGTGGATTTCACAATTGCGCCATATTAAATGACGGAAGCGTGGCTTGTTGGGGCTACAATCAGGATGGGACTCTTGGAGATGGTACTTACAGTGATCGATATGTACCTGCACCTATGCTTGGATTTGGCTCAGGTGTAAATGCAGAATTGTTGTCTTCAGGCTACTATCACACGTGTGCGCTTCTTTCAGATCAATCGATTTCTTGTTGGGGAAACAACGAATACGGTCAAATTGGCAATGGGGAAATCGACGGAACACTGGGAATATCAACTCCATATTCTGTTCCAGAATTCAGTTCTGGAAGTAATGCTTCCCTTATTAGAGCTGGAGGTCACGCTACATGCGTTGTTACAACTGATGGTGAACTATTCTGCTGGGGCTACAAAGCATTGAAAGGTGTGACAAACAATAATCTCTACATTTCAATACCCACTCACATACCACATCAAGGAACGAATGTCACTGATGTTTCTGTTGGAGGAGATCATACATGTTCATTGCTTGAAAACGGTTCAGTAATGTGTTGGGGAAGGAATGATTTTGGACAACGTGGGCTTGGTTATACTCAATCTGCAACCGATCCATTTACTGCACGCGAAGTTATCGATTTTGGCAATAATAGAACTGCTTTGCAGGTATCCGCAGGTACACATCATTCATGCGCAATTTTAGACGACTGGGAGATTGTTTGTTGGGGCAACAATACTTATGGGCAATTGGGCAATACGCCTTCAAATCATGAGTCTACCCCTGTCGCTGTTTCTGGCTTAGAGGGAATTGCAAAACCTGAGAATTTGTTCCTTGGTAATTTCCATACGTGTGTAGTTTTTGAAGATAAATCTCTATCGTGTTGGGGAAGGAATGTCAATGGACAAGTTGGAGATAATACAACCGATGATTCTTCAGAACCAATCTTCCTTAATTTGAATTGACTGTGTAAATCTGAAAGGTAGGTAGAGGGTTCGCAGTGGGCTTTGTCATAGCCTAGCGTATGTATTGACCCACTGAATCCCCTTTGTATCTGAAATAAAAATGCAGAGGGTTTTCGGATGACCCCTTACAACTTATCCGAATCAATTTGTTGTTGGTTGAATGATTATTTTATTGTTTAAACAAACTTGCGTACTCTAGTCGATATTATTGTCCATACTTGCCAATAATCCTTGGACGACACCAGTCACGAAGGGAAGCATCCCATTGGATCCCGATGACCAGTCCTTCATGTGGACTGTTGTGGTCTCACTGTGTTCAAAGACGAATCGTATCACATCTAAACGCATGTCCAATGGTAGGCCTGCTCCCATGATGACTGCAGACGGTATTTCATCGCTGAAGGCAATCCTTAGGTCATCGATGCTTGTACCGGTGGCGAACTTCACAGCTGTTTTCTTCAGCCCTACGACCAACTGCATCATGACTTCCGGTTTACGACCCAGCAGAATTACCAGCAATACTTTCCCTCTCTGCGAATCTCATGAACGACGATATATTACAGTATGGAAATAAAGAATTCTCGATATTCGGGATTGAACCCTCTGTACACCCTCTAGTGAGTTTTTCACGCGAGGGTA
>ERZ890604.327-NODE-327-length-17152-cov-3.913903_pt1 | contig 17152 bp, 11 predicted proteins | sample MGYA00521097_ERZ890604 | MGnify/ENA primary metagenome ERZ890604 (study PRJEB32303, sample SAMEA104408625) | aquatic metagenome | biome: Brackish water; feature: Chemocline; material: water | place: Baltic Sea | collected 2014-10-26T21:54:00 | depth 120 m ... | reverse complement strand
TCCTACACTCTTTCCCTACACGACGCTCTTGCGATCGGTGCTGACGTTGCACTGCAAAGAGCCATCGCAGAAGCGCTAGGACACATTAATTCGCCTGAAGCTTCTGAGGTGCTTGTCGAGTTACTTCACGCAGGCGATCTTTCAATCGTGTCGAAAGCACTGGCAGGAATGCGAAAATTTCCCGCCTTAACTGCATTGCCAGTGTTGGTGGAACTGGCAGGACATCCGAATGTAGATATCCGCCGGCATACGTTAGAAGTTCTTGCCGAAATCAAAGAGGGAGTCAGTTACGAAATTCTTGAACAACGACTGCTGAGCGATTCTTCTGTCGAAGTTCGAGCTGCAGCGGCCCGTGGGCTTGGTCGAATTGGCGACAGGAAAGCGATTCCCTGTCTGGAACGCGCCTTGCAAGAGGAGTCTGCCGTGCGAAGTGCCGCAGTTCTGGCATTGGGGGTACTTGGAGATGACTCAGTCGTTCCTGCGCTGCTGGCGTCACTCAAAGATCCAATACCTGAGGTTCGATACCAGGCTCTGTCCGGACTCGGAAAACTGAAAGCCACGAGTGCGGTCAGGTCGATTCGAGGGATGCTCGAAGATTCAGACGAGGTAGTACGCCTCTGCGCCGAGAAAACGCTTAAGAGTCTGGGCCTCAAACTGTCCGGGATTTCACTCGCCCGGAGACTTGTGTCGGGAGCAAGCTGCCTGCTGCCCGATGGAGTTGCCGGAGTGTTACCTGCCCGAACGGTCCTGGCAGGACTCGCCGGAAGCATTGCGGTCTTGATCATCGTGTGGCTGGCGGCAACCAGTTCGACAGCCAGCATGGGAAGCACTCTGGCTGTCGTCAGAGCCAGCTCGGTAACGAAGGCTCTTTGGTTGCCCGGCAGTTCTGACGTCATTCTGTTGCGAGAAGACGGTCCGGCTGACGTTTGGGATGCGACAACCGGTCGGTTCAAAAGCAAGATTGACGCGCCGGAACTGGAATCGTTCGGGCATCCGGCAAGTCTGATGTCGAGAGTCGGGGAAACTCTGACACCGTGGACTCTCGACGGAGCATCGGCCAATGGGCGATCCATCAAACTCCCCTCGGCGAAACAGTTCAGCCTCTCTGCGAACGGAGCGATCGCGGTCTATATTGATGATGCAGGAAAGGTCGGCCTCTGGGACACGTCCGAGGGTACTTCGATTGGAAGCGTAGAACTTCAACCCTTGCCCGTTCCGGTTATCAGTGCCGATGGAAATCTGGTGGCAGGAGCCGACTCGGAGGGCAACATTACCATTTTCAAACGCCGTAACGGAAAGCTGATCGACGGTGCCGGCGAGATCGGCAGTACGAGTCTGCGCGAACTCCGTGCGTCTGATCGTCTCATATTCTGTTCAGAAGGAAATTTGCTCGCCGTGCTGAGGAATGACCGGATCGTCCTGATTTCTGCGGCAGAGAAAGGGCTTGAGTCACGCAACGTCGATGCCGTCGTTCACACACGATATGTGCGGTTTCCGAATCCATCGACGATGTACAAGGCGTCGGGGACATTCATCAGCCGAATTGATCTGACGACTGGCGAAACGCAGCAGTGGGAGATCACATCCGATCAAGTCGGGATTAACAGCTTGTCGCTGTCTCCTGACGAGACTTTCGCGGTGGTCTCGGCTGATGACCAAAAGACTGGCTGGGTGCTCAACCTGTCAGACGGCACCACGCATGAACTCAGCCCGGCAGCGTGGCCAGCCGAGTAGCGGCCAATGAACGAAAAAACGGCAGCACATTCAATCGACGAAATCTTCGCCGGAGATGTGCTGCCGTGATTCTTCAACAGACTGTTCTGCAGGTTTGGTTCGGTTAGACGTCAGCGGCTTTCGGGCAGACGTATTCGCCTCGGTATTCGCGAGTGCACAAGGCAGTTGCCTCTTTTGATTCCGGGAAGATTTCTTTTTCCGGATCGAACTTCAGCAGTGGCCCCAGCGACATTGGGTACTTCGCCAGATCGTGCTCGTTGTCCTTCAGATGCTGAACCGTTCTGTCAAAAGTCTTGCCGTTGTCATCGAGGCTGCGGATGCCGAGCACGGCCTCGCGAGCTTCGCTGACGGAGACTTTGTTGTTCTCGCCCAGGTAGTAGGAAATGTTCCCGAGATGGCTCATGCCTGCTGACAGGTGACCTTCCCGAACGTCGGCGTTGAGGTCAGAGACTTCGCGGCTCTTGACCGCGTCGATGAAGTTTCCGAAGTGGTCGCCGCCCCCGTTAAATTCTTTGATCTTGTTGAATTCCTTGTCGTAGGCGATGCAGTTTGAGTAGGTCCTCTGCACGAGGTATCCCTCGCTGCCGTAAAACACGACGCCGATCTTGTTGCCTTTGTCGGAACCGAACAGCTTGTTCAACTCTTCGTCGGCTGAATTGTCGACGCCCAAACCTCGAGTCTCAAAGACGATCGACTTGTCGCCGTAGTCGTAAATAGTGACTTCCGTGTTGGCGGTGTCTCCGGCGTCAACGTAGCTCGGGTCTTTACGCTCGGCCTGGTAACCAAGTCGGCCACCGTAGCTCATGATCGTCATCGGGTGAGCATCGATGCCCAGCCCCCAGCGAGCGATGTCGGTCTGGTGCGGTCCCTGGTTGCCGAGGTCGCCGTTGCCGTACGCCCGTTGCCAGTGCCAGTCGTAGTGAAAACCTTTGCGGGTGAGTTTCGGATCGGTGTACTGAGCCGGTCCGCTCCACAGGTCGAAGTCAACTTCCGACGGGATCGGGTAGTCGCCGAGTGCTCCAATGGACTTTCGACGTTTGTAGCACAGTCCGCGTGCAAAATTGACGTCGCCGATTCCGCCTTCGTTCAGAAACTTGAAAGCGTCATGCAGCGCAGAACTCGACCGGCTTTGCGTTCCGACCTGGCAGATGCGTTCGTACTTGCGAGCGGCGGCGATCAACGCTGAACCTTCGGCGATGTTGTGGCAGACTGGTTTTTCGATGTACGCGTCCTTGCCGGCCTGCATCGCCCACACGCCACACAACGCGTGCCAGTGGTTGGGAGTTGCCGTGCTGATGGCATCGACGGATTTATCGGCGAAGGCTTCCCGCATGTCTCGGTAGACAGTTGGTCGAGTTCCCTGTTTGTCTTCGATCTGTTTCGCTCGTTCGGCAGATTTCTTCTCGTCGACTTCAACGATCGCGGTGATGTGTGTTCGAGGGTCACTCAACCATCCACCAATGTGGCTTCCGCCGCGACCGCCACAACCGACAACGGCCATCCCGATCTTATCGTTAGCTCCCTGCGCTCGCAGGATTCCCGGTGCGGCAGCAAAGGCTCCGGCAGCGACCAGTGACTGGCCAACAAAACTTCGACGTGTGAGTTTGCTCATGAGAAGGTTTCCATATTTGGCGGTAGTCAACTTGGCGAATGCCCGGTCTGCGCGATGCACCAGGCGGCAGGCTCGCCCGAGGTGAGAAGTACGTGGAGAAGGTGTACGGTGTTTGCGGCTTCCGATTCAACCGAACTGGCCGCGCCCGACGAAGGAAATTTGATTCGGACACCGATCTGCTGAAGGGCGTGTCTGGCCGCATGGAAGCTTTGGTGAGAGGCAGGAACGCTGACAAACGCTAATATCCACTCAAACTGCCGGCGATTGATTAGTGGATATTAGCGTTTATCAGTGTTCCTGAGTCTGTACTCAGCCGCGTAGTTCCGAACGCTGGCGTTGAGCTTTGATGAACATACTCTTTGGCGAGCAAAGACGCTGCCCCCTGAAGTTACTGACGAGAAGATTGCACTTTCAATGGATGAACATTTTCAACGGCTGGCTGATTGGATCGATTTGGAATCAGTCGCCGAGGCGGAACGGCTGAACGAAAGGCGGAAACGACAAAATGGACCTGACGCTGAGAAGTCGGGCGAAACGTTGCTCGACCTCGTCGTGACTGATGAGGACGCAGGACTGGGTGGGCGGTACCTGATCACTCTTGTGAAACGAAATCGTACGTTGCAGTTGCCGTGGAATCGGCTCCGAGTGGGATCGCCGGTCGTCGTCACAACGACTGATGATCAATCGGGGGATGCCTGCCAGGGAGTGGTGACGGCGATCAATCGACAGTCGATTCAGGTTGCGGTGAACGATTATCCGGATGCCGAGCGGCTGCGGATTGATCTTTCCCCCGACGAGATCACTCGAAAACGAATGCTGAACGCGCTAAGGCGGGCTGACGATGCTCGCGGGCGAACAAAAGAGCTTCGCAACATTCTGCTTGGCGAGCGCGAACTGTCATTTAAAGAAGAGCAGGAATGCCAGTTCAGCGCTGAGCTGAATGATTCCCAAGAGGCTGCCATTCGTTTCGCGCTGTCGGCTTCTGATGTTGCCATTATTCACGGCCCGCCGGGTACGGGTAAGACGACGACGATCGTTGAGTTGATCTGCCAGGCGGTCGCGAAAGGGCAGACAGTTCTGGCGTGTGCACCAAGCAACACAGCCGTCGACAATCTGTTGGAGAAGCTGGTCGATGCTCGGCAGAAAACCGTTCGCCTGGGGCATCCCGCCAGAGTCAGCACGCGGCTACACGATCACACGCTGGATGCTCAGGTTGCTCGTCACGAACTGACCGAGCTCATCCGCGAGATGCAACGTGAAGCGGATGTGTTGTTTCGGCAGGCAGGGAAGTTCACTCGGGCCAAGCCGGCTCACGGTGCAAAGCGGGAAATGCGTCAGGAAGCAAAGCGACTTAAGGCGGACATTCGAATGCTTGAGCAGCAGGCGATCGATTCGATTGTCGATAAAGCGGACGTTGTTTGTGCGACAACGACGCTGGATGAGTCGCTGTTGGGCGATCGCCGTTTCGACCTTGTTGTCGTTGACGAGGCGTGCCAGAGCACGGAGCCGGGCTGCTGGATTCCAGTTTTGCGAGCTGATCGTATCGTCCTTGCCGGCGATCACTGTCAGCTCCCACCAACAGTTCTGTCAAAGCAGGCGGCGAAGGAAGGACTTGAAGTCAGTCTACTGGAGCGGCTGGTTGGTCTTTACGGAGACCGCATCACGCGACGGCTTAACGTGCAGTATCGGATGCACGATCAGATCATGAACTTTTCCTCGGAGCAGTTTTACGAGGGAAGTCTGCAGTCGCACGCTTCCGTCAGTGGCCACGTTCTCACTGACCTCGATTACGTTGAAGAGCAACTTGTGACGCTCGAGCCGGTGACGTTTATCGACTCAGCCGGAGCAGGCTGGGACGAAGAGATCGAACCCGATGGACTCAGCAAACGAAACCTGCAGGAAGCGGAACTGGTTCTCAGAAAAGTAGCAGAGTTGCAGGATGCGGGAGTGCGAGGACGGGACATCGGCGTCATCGCTCCGTACGCCGCGCAGGTTCGATGGTTGCGGCAGAACTCGCCGGACGACCACGTCGAGATCGACACGGTCGACGGGTTTCAGGGCCGCGAGAAAGAAGCCGTGATCATCTCGATGGTTCGTTCGAACGCCGAAGGAGAAATCGGTTTCCTTGCCGACGCCCGGCGCATGAATGTCGCACTGACTCGTGCTCGGCGAAAGCTCATCGTCATCGGCGACAGCGCGACGATCGGTGGCAACGACTTCTTTGCCGCGATGCTGGAATACTTCGAATCGATCGGTGCCTACCACACCGTGTGGGAAGATTCCTGAGCGGAAAAATATCGGACCGTTAGTTTTGCGTGTGCCACTGGCTTTGCCAGTGGAAAATTCCTGTCGCCATTACCTGTCGCCCTTGAGCCGGGTAAGCACTGCCAGTGCCACAGATTCTCAACAGACTGCTGAATGTGCACTGGGCGGCGGACTGACGTCCGCCGCTTGCTGGCCACAGACAGACACTCGGCAATCGCAGCCATTGTCCGCGCAAACCGCGAACCCGGTCCGAAGAATTAACTCGAAGTTAACGACTGCTTCGATCACGAGCTGTTAAGAAGCTGGTGCCAGAATCGTGGACATGGCGCGTCCGCTCTCCATTCGTGGCGGCTGCTCGACGACGATTTCGCCTTCCAGCATATCAATGAAATGCTGAAGCAATTCACGGCCTCGATCGTGATGAGCGTTTTCACGTCCTCGAAACAGGACGTTGACCTTCACTTTGTCGTGCTTGGCAAGAAACTCACGAGCTTTTCGAACCTTCACTTCAACATCGTGCTGGCCGGTTTTCGCTCGCATGCGAATCTGCTTGACCTGGACGGAGTGCTGTTTGGCACCACTCTTAAGCTTCTTCTGCTTCTCGTACTGAGACTTCCCGAAGTCCATGATCCGGCAGACTGGCGGACGAACTCCCGGACTCACTTCGACAAGGTCCAACCCGGCTTCCAGTGCGAGTTCCTTAGCCTTGTGTGTCTCCATTTCGCCGAGCATTTCGCCGTCCTGATCGACGACGCGGATAGGCGTGATCCGAATTCCATCATTCATCCGTGGCAGATTGGTCTGCACGGGCTGAGCAAACTGAGGTCTTCTGATTGTGGTTTCCTCCGGAAAAGAGTGTCTGACACATCCCGTCAAACGAATTTGAAACGTCAATAAACGTTTGAAACTTGTCGCAACATTGGCGATGTCGGGTGCGTCATTGGATGAAGTTCAGTCGCCTGATAAGACACAGTTGACGACTGCTGCACGGCACGTTTTACGCTTGCAAAACATGTTCTGCAAGTAACTTACGGCGAAAATCGGTTTCGGCCCGCCGCAGAACTGCCCACCCCTTCAATTGGCGATGATTCTCGACGCAGCGTCGCCTCTTCCGAATAATCGGCACGGCTCAACAATCAGAGCCACTTTTTCCGCTGCATGTAGACAGTTAGACCGATCGCCGTTGAGCAGGCCACAATCCAGAATGTGAGGTATCCGTACTTCCAGTCAAGCTCTGGCATCACTCGAAAGTTCATGCCGTAAACCCCCGCGACGAAGGTCAGCGGGAGAAACAGCGTGCCAACAACGGTCAAACGCGTCAGCAGTGCGTTAGTCCGGTGCGTGACAATTCCCATGTATAAATGCAGGGATTCTGACAGAATTTCACGCTCGGTCGTGACGTCGACGCTCAGCCGATCGAGCAAAGCGGCTTTCTTTTCGAGGTACGGCTGCGTCGTTTCCGGGATGAACGGCGACAACCGTGTGGCCAGATCGTGCAACACCTCGCGCGACGACACAATCACTTTGTAGAACTCGAGGATCGATCGGATCAGGCTGGCGACAACGGTGAAGATGCGATCGTCGTTGTCCTCGTTGAAGAGTTCAGACTCGATTTCCTGAGTCTTCGTCGCCAGCGACTGAACGAGGCTCGTGTAATTCTGCGTGAGGTGATCTGCGAGTTCGAACAATAGAAACCCCGGCGAAAGCGCGATATTTCGAAAGTTCTCTCGGCACGAGTTCAGAGTCCCGGCAACAAATGCGGCCGGTTTTTTATGGACGGACAGCATAAAATTCCGCCCGAAGTAGATCGCGACCGGCGATTTTATAAACCGGCCGTTCGTCAATCGTGTGTCGATCAGCGTGAACTGAATACAGACTTTCTGCGCGATGAATCGAATCGTTCCGAGTGCTTGAGTTTCTTCATCGGTCACGCCAAAAAGCTCAAGAAACGCTGCCTTTTTTGATACATCTTCGGCTGTCAGATTGACCCAACAGAATTCGCCATTGTTCAAAGCTTCCGCGACGTCATCGAATTCGATTTCCCGGTCAACGCGGTTTTCAAAGTTGAATGCGATCGCAGAAGTCATCGAGCGAGCGTCCTCGGTTAGGCTGTTCAGTCGGACATAACCTGAAAAATTTTTCCGCCCAAGCAGTACGGGCGGAATCACATCACGGCGGCATGATAGCAGGGCGTTCTCTGAAAGAATGCCATCGAGGAGATCGCCCGTATGTGAGGGAAGTCAGGTGGAATTGACGCGACGAGTGCTGACGCAATGTCATTCGCATTCTGACAGCTTGTCCGGAAATGTCTCCAGCAGCATTGAACTTGCCAGGCGATGAAAGTGGTTCCGGGCTGAAATCGGAGAAATCCTCTGTTAGAGTGACGGACTCTTTTTGATCTTTTTGCTCAAATTCACGCTGCCATTGATTTTGCTTTCGGTCGAAAATCCCATCTCTGCTCTTTGATCATCGAGCTGAATCAACTTTTGACAGTTCCACAAGCCCGTCTCGCATCAGGAAGCTCTTCCGATGAGCGTCTCGATTATCTCCTGCCCGTCCTGTAAATCGCTCATCTTGAGCGACACGATTCAATGTCCAACCTGCAAGCACGTCATGAAGGAAGAGCTCGCCGCAAGCGTTGCTTCTGACCTGCCGGCCGTTGAACGGGCGACTGACGAAGTGCCCTGCCCTGATTGCGGCGAAAAGGTCAGGAAAGGTCTTGTGCGTTGTTGGCGTTGCGGCGGATTTCTGCGACAGGACATCGCCGATTCGTATCAGAAGATGCTGGACGCTCCTAAGCAGGTGACTTTGAGCGACGCTCCGCCGGAAGACCCATTACCTGATGTGGGTGGTGCGGCAATCGAGTCGACGGACGATGACTTTGAGCTGGCAGACGGTCTGAGCATGATGACTCAGGAAGAGCATTCGCAGATTCAGGCAGACCAGGCGGCGGAGACGGCAGCTGCGCGGACTCCCGACGAGATTTATTCGATCAGGCGGAACTCCAGACCAGCTCCGGCAGAATCAGCTGCGCCGGCGTCTGAACCAAAGACACCCACAGCTGCCGATTCAGGAATCGACAAGGAGCCGCCAGCCAGTGGTGTAACTGATGCTGCGGCAACAGAGGCCCCAGCCGCTGCGGTGCAAGCCGAGCCCGCAGCCGCTCCGCTTCAGTCAACTGGCGATCCATTGCTCGACATTGCGATACAGGAAGAAAACGAAGCGAAACAACGCCAGAAGGGGCGGCGAAAGAAACGTGCATCGGGCGAGCGGCAAGCGATGCCGGGTTTCGTTTTCGTCTTTTGCCCGAACGGCCATCGTATTCAGGTGGAAGATCGCCATCGCGGTCAGACCGGACGATGCCCTCGCTGCAAGTCGTTTTTCCATGTGCCAGGTATCGACTGGGATGCTGAAAAACGAAAGAAGGAGCAAGCGGAGCTGGAGCAGAAGAAAGAGAGTCGGTTCAAAGGCTGGATGCTCGACATGCGGCTTCACCAGGTCGACCCGACGAAGTTGAAACTCAAGGCTGGCAGTCTCGAAAAGGATTTCCAGGAAGTCGATCTTGGATACGCGGCCGACCAGATCATCGTTGCTACCAACGGAAAGCAAGGGGCAGGACTGTTCGGCGGTGAGAAAAACAAGAAGAAGAAAGAGGAGCTTCGAGCGGAAATGCAGGATCATCTGCGGCTCGAAAAGGAAATCCTCGATCTGCCGGCAGCGGGATATCGGTTGTTCGGCAAAGAAGACATGGAAAAAGTTTCCGTCGTGCAGCCGGCAGCCTACGCGCACGAATCAATGTTCGCCGGCATTCCAGTTTTCGGAACGGGCCGCATCGCGGTACGACTGCCAGTCACTGATCAGGATAAGGACGTCAAAGACATTCTGTTTGTCTCGTTCGGTTTGTCAGATTTCAGAGACTTCGCGAAACATCTCGCCGAAATGTTCGAGGTCAAAGATCTTGGGCAACTCGAAGGCGTGCCGCTTGAAGACAGCAAGTCGACCTACAAATGCCACTACAGTGACCGCAAGATCGAGACGATCGAGGCGACCGAGTTTCACACGTCAGATCCAAACATCAAACTGGAAACGGTCGGTCGAAAGTGCCAGGGATGCGGGCTGGTTGTCAGCGAAGACAGCCGAAAGAAAGAAAAGCTCGGAGGCGCCGCGGGCAAGGGCATTGCCAAGGCGAAGTGTCCCAAGTGCAAAGGCAAGTTCGGCGACACGACGCTTTACGCGATCAATGAAGCCGAAGCTCAGGACGAGGGCATGTCCGAATCCGGCGGCATGAATTCCTGAGCCCAGGCAGGCATCCCAGTCGAACTGACGGTTGTCGCTGGCCTTGTCTGCCAAATGCTCGATTTATTTCGAACGCGATCTCGAAGTACGAGCTTCGTGGCGTCGGCAATACGAGTTGTTTGGGCGACGCTACGGTTATTCACCGCTGCCTTCGCCGTCTCCTGGCGAGCGGCGGACTCAGAATTTCGTTGAGCATGATGGCGTCGCGAATTCCGCTAGGCTGCCGCAGCAGATCCGCCACCGAACTATTGCCGGCCTGCCCCACAGCGCGAAGATCGGTAGCTTGGGATGGGCCATCAATGTGGTCCTCAAAATGTCGATTCTCGACTGAACTGTCGACGTGTCGGTTGGCGACCGCGTGCCTGTTGCTGACGTCTCCGAGTTCGCTTTTTGCGAGATGCCGCTGCTTGATGGTTTGTCGTGTTCGATCCTGTTCCGCCTGACGTTTCTCGTGCTCTCGCCTCGCGCGGACCTGTCGCCGGCGTTCGGCTTCTTCGTCCGTGTTAGCTCGTTTGCGACGACGCTTCCCTTGACCGCTGTTCTGGCCAGGAGGGGGAGATTCCTCGAAGACGCTGGGGGAAACTTCCTGAAGGAACGCGTCGATCTCTGACTGGAGTCCGGGGTTGGCGTTGCCTCCTCGCCCGGCATTGCCAGCTTCTCGTTCGGCGGCTACACGTCGCTCTTTGACGAAATTGATAATCCCGCTGGCAATCGCGATCAGAACAAATAGAACCGGCAGGAAGTCACCCGGACCGGCAAGAATCGCCGTCGTTGCCATAGCTGAGGTTCCCTGCTGCAAGGACTCAAGTGGAAGTTGCGAGAGTGGCGACACGGCCGGAAATTGCTCGATCGATTGCCAGCTCAATCAAGTGCTGGGCGAAACTGTTGACCTGGAAGATTCGGCTTTGTCGGTGACCGAAATTGACTCTCGCATTTTCGTGTCAGCCTGCACGTTTTTCAGGTCGTAGTAGTCGAGCAATCCTAACCGGCCGCTGCGGAAGGCTTCGGCTGTTGCTTTGGGAATTTCGGCTTCGGCCAGCACGACTTTGGCGCGAGACTCCTGAACGCGAGCGATCATTTCCTGTTCGCGAGCTGTCGACATTGCTCGAAGTTCTTCAGCTTTTGCTCGTGCGACCCGCATGTCTGCTTCTGCCTGGTCGGCTTGCAGGCGAGCTCCGATGTTCTCGCCAACGTCGATATCAGCGATGTCGATCGAGACGATTTCGAAAGCGGTGTTTGCTTCCAGCCCCTGCGAAAGTACGAGTTTCGAAATCGCGTCAGGATTTTCCAGAACTGAGGCATAATTCGAGTTCGACCCGATCGCCTGGACGATGCCCTGTCCAACACGAGCGATGACGGTTTCTTCCGTCGCCCCACCGATCAACTGTTTCAGGTTGGTCCTGACCGTGACGCGAGCGCGGGCTCGAAGCTGAATACCGTCTCCGGCGACAGCGTCCAGAGTGCCTGCGTGCTTGTTCGGATCCGGGCAGTCAATGACTTTGGGATGAACGCTGGTTTTGACCGCGTCCAGAATGTCTCGCCCAGCGAGGTCGATGGCCTGAGCGGTCTGCCAGTCGATATCCAGTCGTGCTCGATGAGCAGCAATCAAAGCACGAATGACGTTTGGAACGTTGCCACCGGCCAGGTAGTGAGCTTCCAGTTGCCGCGTGCTGATCGGGTAATCCCGCAGCAGCCCCGCCTGGACGGCCATGATCTTGCTGCGAACGATGATCGTCGGATTAACTTTCCGAAGCGACATCATGACCAGATTCGGAAACGAGATTCCGGCTCGCGTCATCTTGCACTGAATCCAGAGCCCGATGTACCGGAAAAAGACCACGACGAAAACCAGCATCACCACCATCACGAAGATGGAGACGCCAATCATCACGTTGCGACTGGTGTCGTCACCGGCGGCGGCAAGGAGAGTGCTTACAGCCAGAAACAAGGTCGAGTCAAACATGGCGCATCCTTTTTGCCGTTTTCTGTTTCCGTCGTCTGGAAGTCAGAACTTGTCCAGGTTTAAGCGTTCTCAGGAAGATCGAAATCGATAGGGTCACCACCGGACGTCGCATGTGATCCGGTGACATTCTGGTCGAAATCTGCATTTGGTACTTCGTTCACTGCCGCAGTCTTAGGACTCGGCGCCGACTGTGCAATGCTGTCATGAAGTTCGGCCGACATCACAATCAGTCGGTTTCCTTTGACGCCAACTACGACGACATCCGTTCCCGCGTCAATGAGTACTCCGTCGCTCTCCGCATGAAACTTCTCGTAACCGATCTGGACCATACCGCCGGGCGAAAACATAGAACACGTCTGCCCGTGAGAATTGATCAGACTGGTCAGTCGTGCTTCTTCTTCCAGAAACGGAGTGACTTCTTCGAGCGACTGCGGGACGGCCAGCACGGCCTTTCCGTAGGACGTGCGAGGGAAGATGTAGACAGCTACGGTGACCGTCGTTGGCAGCAGCAGAATCATCCCGAACACGTAGCCCCACCACCAGGCGGTGTCGCCAGCCTGATACCAGCCTCGCCACGCACTGAAAGTTGCAATGGCGTAGCACAGGATCGACCCGATTGTGAGGATCCCGGCCGACGGGATAAAGATTTCGCAGATCAGGAACCCTGTCCCAAGGGCAACCGCCAGGAAGACAATCAGCCCGTAATTATCCATCGTGAACGCCTCGAAAATCCTGCTGAAGCTGCCGAAGAAGTCTGTTCCCCACGAATCGACTTTGTCGCTGACAGGCCATTCGTGAACGTCTGAAACGAGTGTATCCGAACGTTGCTTCCCAGCAACGGCTCTCGCGGTTGCTGGAAGAAGTTGAGAATGTTTCCAGAATGATTCGGATCGTGTCTGGCGATCTCTCGCAGGAAATGACGACCGTCGCGCGCCGAGTTAGACTTGCTTCACTTGGGTCGCAAGTGGGGCGTCTCGATTAGTCTGGCAATCTGACCGTCAGGTTTGCCTCAAAGAATGGATGATTCATGTTCCGTTTCCTACCTTTAATCGCTCTCCTGTGTCTGCTGGCGATTTTCGAAAACCAATGCGCGGCGCAGCACGATCCGCAGCGAGACGCGACTCGGTTTGTGGCTGCCGGGCAGTTCGACAAAGTTGTCAAGGAACTTGCAAACGCAGACGACGACGAGCCGGAAACCCACTTCGTCCGAATGCTGAGTTCTCTGCGACAAGGGCAGATCAAAGAGGCCGTCGCGCACGCCAAGACGGCGCTCGACAAGGGCCTGCCGTTCGAACGGTTAGTCGCCGGGCCTCAGAATGTGCTGTCGCCATTGTACGAAACCGACGAATTCGCCAGCTGGAAACAGCAGCACAAACCAGGGGCGTTGATTCATGGACCAATGGTTGGATCGGTCACGGACTCCGGGGCCTCGTTCTGGATTCGCACGGCGCAGGAGTCGAAATTCGCGGTGCGCGTTTACCCGATGGAAGGAGACTTTCCGTGGGCGATTTCCAAACTGACAAAAACGACAGCCGCGAACGATCTGACCGGTGTCGCCGTTGTGGAAGGGCTCGAGGCGGGAACCCGATATCGATACGCCATCGAAATCGACAGCAAACTCTACAGAATGAATGAGCCAACTTTTCGGACGTCGCCAAAGCAGCATTCCGCTGCAGAATTCAGCGTCGGCTTCGGAGGCGGAGCGGGCTACGTACCCGAGTGGGAGTACATGTGGGACACGATCGGAAAGGTGGACCCTCACGCGTTTCTGATGCTCGGAGACAATGTCTACATCGACGATCCGGAACACGACCTCACGATGAAATACTGCTACTACCGCAGGCAGTCACGTCCTGAGTGGCGGCGGTTTGTTTCGTCACGCAGCATCTACTCGATTTACGACGACCACGACTTTGCCACGAACGATTGCGTGCCAGGGCCGGACATCGACAAGCCGGCCTGGAAGCGTCCGGTCTGGAACGTCTTCCGCCAGAACTGGGTGAACCCGGCGTACGGCGGCGGAGAAGAACAGCCCGGCTGCTGGTACGACTTTTACATCGGCGACGTGCATTTCATCATGCTCGACGGTCGCTACTACCGAACCCGCAAACCCGAACCCAGCATGCTCGGGCCGGTTCAAAAGCAGTGGCTGAAAGAAACGCTGAAGAACTCACGCGGCACCTTCAAAGTGCTGGCGTCGCCTGTTCCGTTTACCGAAAACATCAAGCCCGGCAGCAAAGACCCGTGGGACGGTTACGCCAACGAACGAGAGGAAATTTTCTCGTACATCGAAGATCAAAAGATCAACGGAGTGTTCCTGATCGCCGCCGATCGCCACCGCACCGACCTGCGCATCACAAGTCGCAAAGCAGGCTACGACCTGTACGAGTTCGAAAGTTCCAAACTGACGAACCGACACACGCATCCGGTGGTGAAGACGCCGGGTCTCGTCTGGGGCCACAGCAAAACCTGCTCGTACGCTCTAATGAAATTCAACACGAAGGCAGAAGACCCGACCGTCCGCTTCGAAGCCATCACCATCGACGGCGAAGTCCTGCACACTCACGACCTGAAGCTCAGCACGGTCACACGACGCGAGTAGCTTTCCGCTTACACTTTGACGTCGATGCTGACTTGCTCGATGGCGGCGTGGCCGGATTTCCGGAAGGGGCGGGGCATTGGTTGAGCCTGACCTTTTTCGTCGATCGTACGGCAGCGGAGCGTGTACTTGCCCTCGGGCAATCCAGGTAGCAGCGTTGCCCAGTGGACTTTCGACAGTCGCATTGGCCAGGTTTTCGGCTGGCCGGTTGCGTCGTAACCGAGCGTGTCTGCCGGGATCTTCCCGTCTGGCAGGTTGCCGCCCCATTCGGCAGGTGGCGGCAGAATGGTGGCATCCTGCCATGGAGCCTGCGTGAAATACTTGTCTCCGGCTGGCAGCTTCTCGTCCTTGTTCTGAACGAAGATCTGCACCTTCGAGACGCTGGCGATTCCGGCCTGAGCGTAGCCGGTCACTGGAATTGGTTGTCCCGGTTTGACGACTCCTGGAAAATCGAGAGTCGCGGCAAAACTTTTCAGAGGACTGTCGACGTCGTTGTTCGCATCGGCGTAGGTGTCGTTGGCTCCGGGAACGTTCGACAGGTAAAGATGCGACAGCCACTTGATCGACTTGAACCCGTACGCTTCCGGTACGACGACACGGACCGGTCCGCCTCGCTTGCTCGATAACCATTCTCCATTCAGCTTGTAACAGAGGATGACCGGCGGCAGATCGAACGGGTCTTCCAGAATTCGACCGACCGGCATCGAGCTGCGGAACATCTGCGACGACTCCTCGTTGTGGTAACCGTAGTAAAAGACTCGCCGCAGGTTTTCCGTTGGCTCAGTCAGCCACAACACCTCACGCAGAGGCACGCCTTCCCAGATGCCCATCCCCAGCGGGCAGCCGATGTTGAGGCACGTCATCACTTTCGGAAACTTCACGGCCTTCGTTTTCGCCAGCTCCATCAGAGCGGCAAAGTTGAAAGCCGTGTTGTCCGATTTCTTGAACTCATTGCGGACGCGTGCCGGCTTATCGGGATCACTCAACACTTCGAGCTTCCACGTATCGCGAGTCATCCCGACTTCCGCCTTCTTCTCATCACTGAGCGAATGCGGAATCGGCTTCCCTCGCGACACATCCCGAAAGTCATCCATCGCCGTCATCCACGACTCCAGCTTCCCGATCGCATCCTGCAACGCGGGCGAATCTTCCGAGCCTTCAGCCTGCAAAGGCAGCGACTTCAAAGCCGCCGCACCGGCAACTCCTAGCCCCAGGAAGTATCGACGAGACAAAGCAAGGTGGTCGCTGACGAGTCGCTTAGCAGGATCACTCATCGTTGATTGTCTTTCTTCAAAAAGATTTTCCGCAAGAAGTCGCGGAAGACGCAAGAATTACCAGTTCAGGTCGCCGCTGCGTAAGAAGTCGACAGGCGAATCAGTGTCATTACTATTTTGAGTTTTTGCGATTTCTGTGCCTTCTTGCGGCGGGAACTTCAGCATCCCCGATTGGTTCATTCAGATCTGGCCTCGGTGATTCGCTGAACTTCAGAGTCAATGTCGTCGCCCTCGTAGAACGAGAGCCAGCCGTTGAGCCGGACGGTTTCTCCGGGTTTGCAGTTGGGAAATTTCGGGTCGGAGTGGAGGCAGGGGCAGCGTTCGTTGTACCAGGCTCGGTGAAGCGGTTCCCAGGCGGTGATGATCCAGCGGTTGCCGTCGGCGGAGCGGGCGATCGCGTACGGGCCTTCGGCTTGTTTGTTGTCGTTGGTTTGAGCGTTGAAGCCGGAAGCGGATTTCAGCATCACGCAATTCTGGACTCGCAGGTCGGTCAGCAGTTCCGGCGTTCCGTTCTTCAGCCACAGCTCCATCTGTACGTGATCTTTCTTCGGGCGGACGACAGCTCCGAAGCGGATGCCGTTGGGGAGGACTCGTTCAATGTCCAGAGTGCCGTCGGCATGCCGGTTCCATTCGAGTTTCTTCAGCGTCGCTCCCTGCTTGTCGAAGACCGTCGGAATGTGTGTGTGAGCCAGGTAGGTCAGGCCGAGGTTTGACCAGATGGCCTCCGGAACGTCGACGACGACAAAGTCGTGATCTCCCCACGGCGTGAAGACGCTGACTTTGGTTTCGCGTTGAGGCAGGATCGCTCCTTCAAGAAACCCGATCCGAGGATGTCGACCGCTCGGCCAGGGCAACACGAGTAAGGACTCGCGGTGCATCTGCGATTCCGGTTTGATGGCGAAGGCTTTGAGTTTTTTCTTCACAACGTCTGCGGAAAGCCCGGTCGCGGCTGCGGTTTCTTCGACTGAAAATCCGTGAAAGCGAACCATGTTTTCGAGCCAGTATTTCAGCTCGGCATCGGACGCTGCCGGTCGATCCTCGACGGCACCGTCGGCTTGTTCCGCGAATGCTCGACCGTCAACTCCCAAGCCGGCAGACGGGGCAAACGTAAGCAGTACACAGGCCATCGCGCGAGAAGTGACAGGCATCGCTGAACCTCTTCAGAAACAGGCTGGTCCGGGCTGAACTCGCCAGCGAGGTTATTGCAGATGCTCGTTGTTGCCAATCCGTCGAGTCCTGGAAGTGGTCGCAAAATCTCGGACAGAGGTGCAACCCGAGAAGGACTCACGCAAAGGAACGGGCCGGAAATAACTCCTGCAACTGGCGACTCGTACTGGCGAGCCCTCGGCGTCAGCCGTGCGGGTTAATCACGACTGACGCCCTTGCCGCGTTGGCCGACGCGACACCCG
>ERZ890604.326-NODE-326-length-17169-cov-40.889681_pt1 | contig 17169 bp, 16 predicted proteins | sample MGYA00521097_ERZ890604 | MGnify/ENA primary metagenome ERZ890604 (study PRJEB32303, sample SAMEA104408625) | aquatic metagenome | biome: Brackish water; feature: Chemocline; material: water | place: Baltic Sea | collected 2014-10-26T21:54:00 | depth 120 m ... | reverse complement strand
ACATATGAATAAAAAAATATTATTACTCGAAGATGATGTTCTTCTTGCACAAACGATAGAAGAACTGTTAACTTCTGAGGGTTATGACGTGACCTTGGCAGTCAATGGGAATGAGGCTATTGACGTTACCTATGAAGAAAAGTTTAATCTTTATATATTTGATATAAATGTACCGGATATAAATGGGCTCGAGTTGTTAAAAAGTTTAAGAGAGGCGGAAGACAAGACTCCAACCATTTTCATCAGTGCCTTAGTTGATTTAACCTCTATTGCAAAAGCCTTTCAAGTTGGTGGAGAGGATTATATCAAAAAGCCATTTTTTCCCGAAGAACTGCTTATAAGAGTCAATGCAAAACTTGCAAATAAAACTCCTACAATAATACGAAACAATTTAGAATATGACAATCAAGCAAAAATACTCAAGAAAGATGGACATGTGATTTCTCTCGGAGAGGTACAAGAAAGACTCTTTGATCTTTTTATAAACAATACAGGACAGGTTCTCGATAAAGATATACTCTTGGACTGCTTAGAAAAGCCTTCTTCTACTGCTCTTAGAGTTGCCATTACGAAATTAAAACAGACAACAGGCCTAGATATCAGAAACCTCAGAGGTATAGGATATATACTTGACTAAAGTAGAGTTAGAATCATTTTTAAAAAGTTTTATACTTTTTTTCAGTTCTCTTGGACTTTTAATTGCAACACTTTTTTATATAAACAATACAAAAGAGATTCAAACGCTTAACGAAACAATCTTTTCAGAGATGAGAGTCTGTAGTTATGATTTCAAATGTGACCAGTTTCACATGGATTTTATAGAGCATAAAAAACAAAAACTCTATACTTTATACAGAGATGAAAATGGCTTAAGCAGCTACTATCCTATCCCTAACTCTACAAAAAACATTATGCTGTTACGATTTAGTTCAGAGCAATACAATAAAGAACTTCAAACACTCAAAAATGATGCACTTGTTCAATTTGCAACTGTTTTAGGAGTAGTCTTTGTACTCTCAATTCTCTTTTCATTTTATGCACTTTATCCACTCAGAAACGCACTTATGCTCACTCAGGAGTTTATAAAAGATATATTGCATGACTTTAACACTCCTCTGGCTTCGCTTCGCCTAAACAGCTCTATGCTAAAAAGAGAGATAGGAGAAAATGAAAAGGTAAACAGAATTGAGCAAAGTGTAGAAAACATTCTAAATCTACAGCAACATCTCCGCTCATATCTAGAAAACCATACTATGCAAAAAGAGCAGTTTGATTTAAAAAGCTTGTTCGAAGAGCAGATATCTCTCTTAGAAAAAAACTACCCTGATATAAACTTTAAACTTGAGGTCAAAAGTACAACTCTTTTAGCAAATAAAAAAGCTTTTACCCGTGTTATTGACAATATTATAACAAATGCAGCAAAATACAATAAGAAAAATGGCTCAATCAGTATAGTATATGAACATGAGAGCAAGAACTTGCATATCATAGATACAGGTAAAGGGATAAAAAATCCTAAACGAATTTTTGACAGATTTTACAAAGAACAAGAAAGAGGCATAGGCATCGGTCTGCATATAGTGAAAAAGCTATGTGAAGAGCTAGGTATTACAATCAATGTAAAAAGCGAAATAAATCATGGAACTACTTTCACTCTCAACCTATCCAAGCTAACACTCAGCTAACACACTTTAGTAATACTTACACTATCAAAACAAAAGGATTAAAAATGAAAACTAAACTTTTACTCGGTGTTTCGGCACTCTTTATTTTAAATGTTTATGCAATGGCGGCAGATATGGATCAAAAGCGGGAGAGATTGCAAGATCAAACGCAGTCGAGGCTGCAGGATGGAAGCGGTGACGGTGAACAGATGAAAAATCAGAACCAAAATAAGTATCAGTACGAATACAAAGGCACAAATCCGAACAGCTCACAGGATAAGAAAAATGGCAGTATGTATAAATCAAATGGTTCGATGAATAGCAGCGGGGGATTTGGCGGTCATGGAGGCGGCGGTGGCGGTGGACGTCATTAAGCGTTCGGCTTTTCAAGGCAAGATAATTATTCAGAAAAAACAACAAAGGATATACTATGAAATCATTTAAATTAAGTATCGTTTTATTACTTCTTGGAAGTCTAACTTCGGCTATAGCCGAGGTAAGCATAGACGAGCAGATAGCTGCGATAGGAACTGCAACACCTCAAAAGAGAGTAGAACTTGTAAATGAGTTTAAAAAAACATTATCCACTCTCAGTGATCAAGAAAGAGCAAGGGCTATTACTCAGTTGCGTTCTCAAATGCAGACAGATGATGAAACTCAAACACGCACTCAGACCCAAACTATGCAAAGAGAAAGAAGTCGTGTGAAACAAATGGAACAGACTGAGAACATGCAGAGATTACAGCAGATGAGTCAACATCAAACTGCCACACAGGTAATGCAGCAAGCAGGCAGTACGGGAAATACAACTCCAAAGCAATTTATGCGCGGTAAATAATAAACCGACAAAATATATATAATAAAGGATATAAAATGATCAAAAATATATTTTTAGCTTTAACCCTTACATCACTTAGTCTCTTTGCATATAGTGACTCCGATATGGATGGTGTTGAAGATAAAACAGATCAGTGCCCAAATACTTCCTTTACTGAACTAGTTGATATAAATGGATGTAGTATTGAAAGCTTGGAGTATCCGCATCATTTTGATGTTATAGTAGGTCTGAACTATTCTCAAACTAATTATGAGACTAATGAAAAGACAGATACTTTCACAAAAAGTGTACAACTAGATTACTATTATAAAGACTTTTCAATACAGGCGAATACTGCACATTACAATTCTGATAGTAATACATATAACGATAGCGGAATGAACGACTCGTTTCTCGGTGCTTACTATAAGCTAGAACCAATTGACAGTGCAACTATTCGTTTAGGCGGTGGGATAATTTTTCCAAGCTATGATTCTGACTTAAAAAATAACAATACAGATTACACCGCATCATTAAATCTTAGCTATATGCTCAAAAATATCAATTTATTTGGTGGATATAGCTACACAATAATCAATGATGATGATGTTCATACAACTGCTATGACAGTTGAGTATCAAAATACAAACGCATATAATCTCGGCTTAGGGTTTTATCCAACATCCAAACTTTATGTAAGCGGTGCGTACAACAGCAGTGACAGTATTTATAAAGGCGTTGAGTCCATCGATACTGCTTCTGTTAATGCTTTTTATACTATCGATAAAAACTGGTTTACAATTTTTAATTATGCTTATGGCTTAAGTGACAGTGCCAGTGATAACGATATCACAGTCAGTGTTGGGTACTACTTTTAACTAAAACGAGAATACATACTTCAAATAGTATGTATTCTCAAATCTTCCAAATTCACTCTCACTGTTTCCGTTTTGTACCATCGCACCTATAGAAAATAAATTGTAATCATTGAGCGTATATGTTAGGCTTGGCGAGATAAAGCGGGAATTTTTGTCGTTAAAACTCTCTATATACAAAAGTGAGCCATCTAAAAATATGTTGAAACTGTATGAAAGGGTCAGCCCTGTGTATAGCTTTGAATAAACCAAATTGGATAAAATCTCAGAATCAAGATTTAACAGAAGTTCGTTATTTGAAAACTTTTGAGAAGAGTAAAATGCTTCAATGACCGCAGTGACACCATTTACAAAACCGTAGTCGGCTCCAACAATGGCCTGATAAAATTCTTTCTCTTCTTTTGTACTCAGAGATGTATAAAGACTGTTTTTTATATATGCACCCTCACTTCTAAGCTCCACGCCTGTGTCCGCCAGATTTCCCTCCACCTCGAAACCGAGCATCTTTGTATCATTAGAGCTCACTCCGTCCACAGCAAAATCTGCGAAACCTAAAAATGCTTTGTATCTTAGAGCATACTTATAGCTGTCATCATTTTTTTGACTCGCAACAACACTTACATGTGAGGTGTCATCAAGATGTCTTGTGTACGAAACAGCCGCCACACCGAAGACTTCATCAGGCTCCAAAGCATAACTGTTCTTCGGATTGAACAGATTTGTCGGCGTCCAAATACGCCCCACTCCCATGGAGATATTTTGAATTCCTACTACAACTCTGTTTTTCTCATCCTCATAACCACCGTAAAGTCTATAGAGTTTTGCATAAGCACTCCCTTCATGGTAATCATGGAATGTAGTTTGCGTAGAAAAAGGTGTGTCTGATTTTTGTAGCTTCAGGTAATCGAATGTGGTTGAGTTTGTATAATCTTCTCCATAGTAGTTCACGCCATCAGCGATTACGGTAACAAAAAATCCGTCATTTGTGTAGTCTCCGCGAAATCTCAATCTATCATAGTTATACATGGTGGTCTTATTGCTGTTTAGTACTTCTGAGCCTTGAGAGATTGTAAAGTTACTGTTGTTTACACTGTAGTCAAAATCCGCCATCAGCACATGTGCAAACAAAAGTAAAAGAAAAACAGCTTTTCTAAGCATCTACCAAAGCACCGTCATTAAGCTTTATAATCCGTCTCACACTCTCTCTGATGAGATCATCATGGGAAGCGAACAAGATACTCACACCCTCTTTCTCGTTTAGTTCTCTCATCATATCCATAAGTTTTTGGGAGTTTTTTGAGTCCAGATTTGCAGTTGGTTCATCTGCCAAAATTATTTTTGGTTTTGAGGCTACTGCGCGGGCTACTGCGACGCGTTGCTGCTGCCCGCCACTTAGGGCATGAGGAAGAGAACTGAGCTTGTTGTCTATCTCCAGCATTGAAGATACCTCTAAAACTCTCTGCTTTATCTCACTTTCACGAAATCCACGAAGCTTCATAATAAACCCTATATTTTCTTCTACGCTGAGCACTGGAATGAGGTTATAAGCCTGAAAAACAAATCCCATTTCATGTAATCTTATAGCAGTTCTTTCATGCTCGCTCAAAGAACCTATCTCTTTGTCATCCAAAAAAATCTTACCGCTGTCAATACTGTCAAGTGCCCCTATGGCATTCAAAAGTGTCGTTTTACCGCAGCCGGATGGTCCGCTAAAGAGTGTAAACTCGCCATCTTCTATGGTTAGATTTATGTCATTAAGAGCATGAACTTCTCTTGGCTCATCTTTGAAAAAATACTTATGAACATTTTGCAGTTTTATCATTTGTCAGCCTTTATCACTTCTATAGGATTTAATTTTTTTATCTTTCTAAGGGGAATCAATACACTAAGCACAGATGCGCTCATAATAGCCAAAAAGGTGGTGGTAAAATAGGACAGTTTGATAGTTCCATGGATGATTGTCTCATAGCCCCACATCTCCAAAGCATCGGCAAATGCGCTGAAATCCAAACCGTAATCTTTTAAATATATCAGTAAAAACAGCCCTAAAACAGCTCCGCTTAAAAATCCAAGCAATCCTACAACTATCGCTTCTAAAAATATCTGTAATCTTATATATTTATACTGCATCCCGATTGAGAGCATTATCCCAAACTCACGAATTCTGTCCAAAACTGAGACATACATGACTCCAAAAATCCCCACAAAAACAACACTCATCACTATAAAAAAAGTTATGGAATTAAAAATCACCATCATCTCTTCCATCATCTTCATCATGGGCTGCAACTCAAAAAAACTCTTTACATCAAGAGAGGAATATCTTGATTTTAATCTTTCATAGAGTTTAATATTCTCAGTTTTTATCACTATTTGTGTAGCTTCATGCGACATCAACCCTAAAAAAGTACGCAGTTTTTCTAAGTCTATGTAGATTGCGCTAGTGTCGAGAACTATGTTTGTAGTCTGAACTATCGCATCCACTTTAAGCGCCATAGAGTTTATCTCACCGTTGCTGTCCTGCGTTGAAAAAACCACTTTGGAGCCGACTTTCAGCTTCAGTGTTTTTGCCAACTCTATCCCTACGATAGCGCCGCGCTTGCCAAACTCCATCTTGCCTTGCTTCAAGAATTCACTAAATGCACCAAAATTTTCTTCCTCCTGTAAGTCTATACCCCGTATCTGGGCAAAGGATGATTTTCTGGCAGTTGAGGCAAGTCCGTCTGCACTGACTCTTAAAACAACTGCTTCCACTTCTGGTGTGTTATTTAGCTCCCCCCGTATCTCATCCGCATTTTTTATACGGTAACTTATATCTCTGTTTATCCTGTAGTCTTTTGCAAAGATGCTGATATCTCCGCTGTCACTTCTTTTGTTTTTATCTGCCATGTTCATAGCCATACCGTCATAAAGCCCCTGAATCCCAAGCATCATACTCATACTGACAGCTATCATAACAACTAGCAAGAGAGTTCGAGAAGGTCTTGCAAAAGAGTTTTTCCAAGCCATTTTCAGTATGAGTCTAAACATGTTTTGTCGCCTCTATGGGTCTGAATGAGTTTATGTAAACGTACGGATACAAAATGCTCAAAAAATTCAGCCCATATATAACCGCAAGATTCCAAGTGATGGTAAAAATATCAAAGTCAAACGGTATCTCATCTGAGACAATCCCATAATCCTTATACATCTCTGCAATCCCTTCAATGACGATAGGATTTAAACTGTAGTAATAGCAGATAGTTCCGGCTATAGGAGTTGCAAGTAAAATAGCTAACGTGGAGAGTATAAATATCTCGTAAAACAGAAGTGAAAAGATATTTGAATTGCAAAGCCCGATGCAGCGTAAAACGCCAAACTCTTTTATGCGTGAGCTGACATTTATAAACCCGTAAATCATGATGACAAAAAAGATTACTATCAAAAATAAGGAGAGTGAAATATAGCCAAAAATGCTGTCAACCTCCATCGCCTCAACCATAGTCTTCATCAAGGTTTTCCATGTAAGAGATTCCAACTTCTCACTATCGAGTGTTTGGACTATTTTTTTGTTTATCGTATCCACATGTTCTAAATTATCCACTTTTACAGTTATGTATGAAGCCTTGTTTTGTGAGAGCATCAGTTTGTCAAAATAGCTTCTGCTGACAAAGGATGTGCTCAAATCAAATTCAAACGAACCTGTTTTGAAAATACCGCAAACTTTGAAAATATCTGCAGCAAAAGAGTTGTCACTCGCACCGCCGACAAAAGCCACCTCACCGCCAAGTTTGAGCTTCAGCTTCTGCACCAAACCCTCTCCCATGTAAAGGCAGCTACCGGAATCATCAGACAAAAAAGCACCCTCTTTCAAAGCCAAAGAGATAGAGCTAATCGCCTTTTCTTTATCAGGCTCAATCCCAGCCACCATAGAAGCCGCAGAATTTTCAGCTGAGGATAGCAGTCCATAAGTCTCATAACGCGCAGTGAAAGCCTCTATACCCTCTACATGTAAAAGTTTATCTGTAATGGTTTTCACATCTTGGATAAGATACTCATTCCCCCCGATATCACGATAATCTTTATGATAAATCTCAATAGCACCGGTATAAATTTTAAGAGTATTTTCAAGCATAGACTTATGCGAGCCATCCATCATGGAGACATACACCACAAAAAGGATGGTTGAAAGAAATGTCAAAACAAAGGTAGTAATCGAACGGCCTTTGTAAAAAAGAATGTTTTTAAGTGCTAGAGAAAACATTAATCAGCCTGAATATAGGTTTTATTTATTTTACTCTTTGTTTTCTTTGGTTGGGGTTATTCTATTTAAGGCAATTTTTGGACTTATTCTATCGCAAACTCAAAATACAACACTTTCTAAAATTCCCAAAACCTTTTCTAAAACATCATCACTGACTTTCTCAACAAACTTAACTTTTCTTGCGTTAAAGTCTATAGATTTTATCTGCTCTGTCATGATGAAGCCTGTTAGTTTATCACTAGCTACTTCTACATGAAATGGGAAATTTCTATCGGTATTTGTTATGGGGCAGGCTATCGCCAAACCTACATTCTTATTAAAAACTTGGTTTGAGATTATAAGAGCCGGTCTTCTGCCTTGCTGTTCATGTCCGGCTGAGGGGTCAAAAGTGAGTATAACCAAGTCCCCTTTTTGTGGAATATACTCAGCTTCTACCATTCTTCCAGTCCAGCCGATGAACTGAACTCTTCTTGCGCTTTATAATCCTTTGGAATCTTTGCAACAAGCTCATTAATATCGTATTTGATTTTCTCTTTTTTTATAGGCTCTATTATCGCCCTATCGTCTTCAATAAAAATATTTACCTTATCGCCAACAGACAAATGTAAACTTTGCATGACATCTTTTGGAAACCTAAGCCCTTGAGAATTTCCCCATTTTGAAATAACAGCAGTCATTGTAAACTCCTTTATGTATATCCGAAGTATATCATAAATATTTTTATTAATAGCAAAAGATTAGGCACTTACCTACCTAGAAAACCTCTGCAAAGCACTCTTCTTAAAATACTGCTCTGAAATGTCCGTGTCGTATTTTACATCTTCGAGAATTATCTCCGTGAAGCTGTTTTTATTGTCGCTTGGCTGGATTTTCCAGTATGTCGGGATGTAGTATTTTCCATGTTTTTGGACTTTGTCATATAAAAAAACTCTGACTTCTTTGCCCTCTTCATCGTAAAAAATATCTTTGTTTGAGGTGTAGGTTGCAGTGTCTATGTTGATGATGATTTTTCCCCAGACAACTGCGGCATCTTCTTTTGGCATGAGTTCTATGGTCACAACTGTAGCATTTTTTTCGAGGATGCGGGGGTTATAGTCTTCTATGATGGAACTCTGTTTTACCATGTCATCGTTAGTTATGTTGCTTCCCATCCAGTTTTGGAGCATCATGGATGGTGGGATTTTTATGATTCGCTCTATTTTGGGGACATACTGCCACATCTGGTTATCTAAACTCAGAAATGTTATCCCTTTATCTTTTGGAGGATAGAGAACTTTTACAAAACTTTTTTTAGTTCCCTGTGAATAACTCTCTATTTTCATCTCTCTTTGATGTCCCATAGAGACTACCTTCATACTCATCATAATGTAGATATTTTTACCGCGCATATTTTCATCTAGTTTATTGATGATGTCATGAGCTTCATCAGAGAGCAAAAGGGATGAAAATATAAAAAGCAATATAAAAATCTTCTTCATTTTCTTCCCTTTTAAAAATTTATATGATAACTATCTTCTTCCGCCTGAAGAACCTCTGGATGAACTTCTAGGATGTTTTGCCCGAGCTTGTCCGCCGCCGCTGCCGCCCCTTGGTTTATTTCTCGCACCTCTGTTTCCGCCCATGTTAATCGGTTCGGCTTTTATGGACGGGTCTGGTTTAAAACCTTTGAGAGCGATTTTTTGGATATCGATTTTTATCAATTTTTCTATATTTTGCAGATATTCAAGTTCGTCCACGCAAACCAAAGAGATTGCCTCACCCCCGCGACCTGCACGACCTGTTCTTCCTATGCGGTGTACATAATCCTCAGAAACATTAGGCAGCTCATAGTTTACAACATGTGGAAGCTGGTCTATATCTATTCCGCGGGCTGCAATGTCTGTTGCCACCAAAACACGAACTTCCCCTTTCTTAAAATCATCCAGCGCTTTTGTTCTTGCATTCTGGCTTTTATTTCCATGAATAGCGGCAGATGAAATCCCCTCTTTTTCAAGTTGTTCTGAGAGACGATTCGCTCCATGCTTGGTTCTTGTAAACACAAGTATCTGCTTCCAATCACCCTCTTTTATGAGGTGGATAAGCAGCTCTTTTTTACGCTCTTTATCAACAGGGTAAACAGTCTGCTTTACAGTTTCAGTTGCGGTATTTCTACGCGCCACTTCTATGAGTGTCGGCGAGTTTAGCAAACGGTCTGAGAGTTGTTTTATCTCCTCTGAGTAAGTCGCTGAAAAGAGTAAGTTTTGTCTCTGTTTTGGCAAAATAGCCAGTATTTTTTTGATATCATTTATAAAGCCCATATCCAACATTCTGTCTGCTTCATCTAAAATTAAAAACTCAACTTTTGATAAATCGACAACTTTCTGGTTCATAAGGTCAAGCAATCTGCCGGGTGTTGCAATTACGATGTCTACACCTTTGCGGAGTTGTATAATTTGAGGGTTTATTTTCACACCACCAAAAATGATAGTAGATTTGAAAGGAAGGTGTTTTCCATAAACAGCCACACTCTCGCCGACTTGAGCAGCCAGCTCCCGTGTCGGAGTCAAAATAAGTGCGCGTACATGATGCTGTTTTTGTTTTTCAGGCTTGGCACGGCTTAGAAGTTCCAGTAAAGGCAATGTAAATCCCGCTGTTTTTCCAGTACCGGTTTGAGCGCCTGCTAAAATATCTTTTCTCGCTAAAATGACAGGAATAGCCTGTTTTTGTATTGGTGTAGGCTCTGTATAGCCTTGTTCTTGAATCGCTTTTAATAAAGGAGCGGATAAACCCAGTGTGCTAAATGACATAAAATTCCTAATGTAAATATACTTCTATAATAGCATAATTTATAAGAATATGTATTATAAAATTACACTATCCATTTTTTTTAATCTAAAATATTTGTAACTCTCATGGAAAACCAGAATAATTATTGGAAACGGCACTAAAATCCATAAATCTCCAAGCGGTACATGTGCTGTGTTGAAAACTTTTTGAACTGATTCTACATTCAATAGCGCCCATATCCATGCCAAAACTGCCGCCATAGAAAAGAGCAAAGTCTTGTTGGAGTTCCAGCGCAGTGTCCAGATATTGAAGTCCCAGCTTCTCATAGTCCATGCATTTGCAAGCTGGCTTGTAATCGCTCCAAGAAGCGTCATAGTCATGGCTTGTGATTGAAAAACAGGGTCTCCTAAATCTACCTGACCATATTGCCAGCCATGACTTAAAAGAAAGGTTATGAACGCGAACATGGCAGCACTTGCTTCGATAACACCAATGAGAAAATATCCCCGCTTAAACACTTCAAAATCCAATATTTTTTCATCTTTGCCGACAGGTGCTCTTTTCATGATGTTTTTTTCAGGTGCTTCACTTCCAAGTGCAAGACCGGGGAGCATGTCTGAGCCAAGGTCAATGGATAAAATCTGGATAACAGACAAGGGATTTGGGATTTTTAAAAAAAACGAAAGAATATAAGGCACTATCTCGGGTACATTTGAAGACAAGATGTAGGTAACAAATTTTTTGATGTTGAAATAAACAGTTCTCCCCTCCTCTATAGCTGAGACGATTGAGTTGAAATTATCATCTAGAAGTATCATGTCGCTTGCTTCTTTTGCCACATCCGTTCCGCTTCCCATAGAGATGCCAATGTCAGCTTTTTTAAGCGAGGGGGCATCGTTTACTCCGTCCCCCGTCATAGCTATAATCTCGCCGTTGCTTTGCAGTGCATCTGCAATTTTAAGTTTTTGACTGCTCGCCATCCTTGCAAAAATATAGGTTTTATTTACGAGCATCTCCTGAAGCTCTTCGTCACTGAGTTTTGCAACATCTGAACCGGTTAAAACACCATCAAACTTAAGTCCAATGCCGCGTCCGATGGCTGCCGCAGTCTTTTCATTATCACCTGTAATCATGATGGTTCTTATGCCCGCTGTGTAACATTTAGCCAAAGCTTCCTTAACTTCCTCACGGGGAATATCCATGATGGCTGCAAGACCTAAAAGTGTTAGATTTTCCTCTTCTTCTTTATCATGCACAGCAATAGCCAAAACTCTGAAAGCTCTGTTTTCAAAATTCTCCAACTCCTTTTGCAGTCTAGCTTTTACATGTGCATCAAACTCTTTTATTTCATTCACATCTTGATAATATTTAGTTTTCTCAAACACAACCTCAGGAGCGCCTTTTACATACAAAATTTCTTTACCCTCCAGTTTCCCGAAGGTGGACATCATTTTTCTCTCACTGCTAAAAGGGTTCTCTTTTAGTTTATCAAACTGAGCATCAACACCGTATTTTTTAGCTGCAGCAACTAATGCCAACTCTGTCGGATCGCCAATAATTTTGCCGTTTTCTATACTGGCTCTACAGTTAAACACTCCGGCTTTAAGTAGATTTTCCAAATAGTTTTTTGAATACCCGTTTTCATTCGTAAAAGAAAACTCACCGCTCAAGTCATATCCGCCGCCACTTACCTCAACTTTTTCACCGCTTGAGAGATAAATCTCTTTTAAAGACATCTCGTTTTTTGTAAGTGTTCCTGTTTTGTCTGTACAGATTGTAGTAACACTTCCTAAGGTTTGCACTGATGCCAGATTTTTGATGAGCGCATTTCTTTTTGCCATTCTCTGTGAAGCGAGTGAAAGAGAAAGTGTTATCGTAGGTAAAAGTCCTTCCGGAACATTTGCTACTATCAAAGACAAAGCAAAGATTGCTGCGATTAGCACCCCTTTTCCGGAAAAATATCCAAGCAGAAAAAATACAACACCCGCCAATAATGCAAGAATTGTAAGTATCTTTGTCATGCTGATAATCTCTTTTTCAAGAGGTGTTAGACCCTTTTCTATGTTGCTCGTAAGTGTAGCTATTTTCCCAAACTCGGTTGCCATGCCGATTGCCACAACAACCGCTTCACCGCTGCCGTTTACTACGGCCGTTCCTGCATAAACCATATTCTTCGCATTGATGCTTCTTATTGCGCTTTCACTGTTCAAACTTCTTTTTGATGGTCTTGATTCCCCATTAAGCGATGAAGTATTTATGTAGAGTTCATTTGATTCCACGAGTACCCCATCAGCCGCGATTTTATCACCCTCTTCTAAGACTATTATATCTCCCGGAACCAACTCGCTCGCATCTACTTCTAAAGTTTTGTTCTCTCTTTTTACTTTTACGATTGTTGGCATAAGTTTCAGCAGTGCTTCCATCGCTTTATCTGCTTTAAAATTCTGCCAAAAAGTAAAACTGGCATTTATAACAACTGCTCCGAAAATAGCATATCCCAGGATATCATTGCCCTGACCCGGCTGATAAACCTCTGCTATGAAAGCCAAGATTCCGGCAATTTCGAGTAAAATTGGGAAAAATTGTATATATTGTAGAAAGTACTCTTTGATGTAGTTTTTTTTCTTTTTCTGTTCTATGATATTGAGTCCGAATTCAGCTTGCCTTTTAGCAATTTCCTTATCTGTTAAACCGGTTTGGCTTGTTCTAAACTCATGTAAAAGCTTTTCTTTACTTAATTCATAGGGTTTCATAGCTCCTCTTTGTGAGGGATAAAATAAATAGTATTTATCATTGGATTTTCAAAAAGTATATCAATAGGGTGAGAGCCAAAAAAACTTTTCTCATGATGTGCACCGACAATTGCTAAATCATACCCATGTTGTGCGATATGTGTTTTTACTTGCTCCCCTTCTCCAAGTGCATAATCATGTTTTAAATTAAATTTAAACCCCAGCAATGTCGCAATTCTGAAGTAGTGTCTTAAATCAAATACCACTTCTTTTAGCCTGTTCTTAATTTGAATACTGTCTACTTTGGCAAACTCTCTTTTAGTTAACTTATCAATAGAATATATCTCACCTTTTGCATCATAAGCCAAAGCAAATGTGTAAAAAAGTGTAAATTTTTTAACTGACAGCTTTGCATCTCTGATAGGTAAAATAATATTATCAACACTATTGGCTCTAAAGAGTTTCACAATTTTTACAACGGCTAAATCAACTTCCATATCCATTTTAACAATGGACTGGGCAAAGGATCGTTCAAAGATGGAATGGTTGTGTCTGGAAGAGCAAAACAGCATATCTACATCTTTTGATTGTATAAAATCTTTGAACTCTGCTAAGTCTTCAAAGATTAATAATTCAATATCAACTTCCAAAAAATCTGCCGAATGTTTTATGTTTTCAAAACTTTTATCCAAATCTTTGGAGTATTCTTTCTCTTTTATATACACCAAACTAAATTTATAAGCCAATCTTGTTGCATAATGCAGAGCATAAATCGATGAAGTCTCCGAGCTTAGAGACCCGTTTATCAAACTAATAACCCGCATATCAACTCCTTTAATTGAACTCAGAAAAAAAATCTTTACAATTCTTTATCATTATACTGCTTTACTTATACATGAACTCTTCCAAAATCTCTTTTGAACCAATAAATAGATATAATTGCACTATATTTTCAAAGGACTATAAATGTCAAATACAAGCATTTCAATTAAGCATAACAACCACCGTATTCATCCATGTAAGAATGATAAAAAGTTAGAACTCCTTAACTTACTCATAAGCAAAAACAGTGGACAGAGTATCGTTGTAGTTTCATCAAATAACCTTAACATAATCAAAGATGCTCTTGATAATAAAAGTATTTTAGTAAAAAACGATGAAGAGATTATGAAGACACCTGAACTTACATATGAGATTTTAATCAGTTATGATTTACCGCTGACAGCTATTGAATACTTGGCAAGAGCTGCACATGCAACTCAAAAAGCACTGATTTTACTTGATTCTCATGAACAAAACACTCTTTATCCAATTGAGACTTTACTTGGCAGAACTATTAAACAAGAGATAATTTCCGGTTTTGAGCCTGAGGTCATTATAGAGAAAAAGACTGCTTTTACTAAATCAACAAAATCTCAAGAAAAAGCAGAAGCTCAAAGAGAATTCAAACCTAGAGACGATAAGCGTGAGTTTAAACCTCGAGGCGACAAGAAAGAATTCAAACCAAGAGATGATAAGAAAGAGTTCAAACCTAAATACGATAAATCCGATCGCAAGCCTTTTGATAAAGATAAAAAAGATGAGAAAAAGGGCTCTTACTCAAAAGATTTCAAAAAACCTGACAGCTGGGAGAAAAAAGAAAAAAAGAAAAATCAGTTTTTAGGTAAAGATGAAAATGGAAAAGCAATATTTTCCGGAAAAAGTGGAGATAGAAACCACCGCCATGATGGGACAAAAAAAGAGCAATATGATGCCCCTAAAAAAACAGGCAGAACAATCAATATAAAAGCTCTAAAAGAGAAAAAAGAAGATTAACCTTATGCTTAATCTGAGGGGATTTATTAGTATTTATATTTCTGCTATATTATCCCCTAAATACAACTCAATTGTAAAACAAGCACCATCATCACGATTACTTACTTGTAGTTTTCCATTATGATGTTCTTCCACAATAGTTTTAGACATGTAGAGTCCTAAACCAGTTCCATTTTTTTCATCTTTTGTGGAGTAATATGGATCAAATATCTTAGGCAGAATATCTTCTGGTATTCCACCACCGTTATCACAAATAGAGATACAATTCTCTTTAGTAGTGATTTTAATTTGCGGATTTTCAATCTTTTTCTCTTTAAAGTTGTCTTGTGCATTTTTTAAGATATTCAAAACCACCTGTATAGTTTCGTTTTCATAAAGTTTTATCATCTGTTTATCGTTATACTCATAGAGCATCTCTATATTATCACTATCTAATGAACTTTTCATAATCTTAATTGCCCTAGTAATAAGCTCTTCAAGAGTTGTATTCACTGCTTCTTTATTTGGCTTATAGAAGTTTCTAAAATCGTCAATAGTCGATGAAAGGTGCTGTGAAAGCTCTGCAATCGAATCAAGCCGCTCTGCAAAAAACTCCTTTTTGTACTCATCCATCATCACATCCAGACTCAATGTCCCTGCTATGGCAGAGATGGAAGAGAGAGGCTGACGCCACTGATGAGCTATCATACTAATCATTTCTCCCATCTGTGCCATGCGGGATTGTTGTAGAAGTTTCTTTTCTTGTTCTCTTTTTACTGTGATATCTTCACCTGAAGTTAAAATACCAATACTATTCCCTTCATCATCTAATAATGGAGTATTTTTCCATAAAAGGAGACGTTCTTCACCACTTTTTGTGAGTATGTGATTTTCATTCTCTTCATAATCACCTCTCTTGTTAGTAACATCATCACTTAGTTTAATTATGTCTGCTTTGATTCTTTTTGGTAAAAAGTTTTCCATCCAGTTCTTCCCAACGATCTCTTCTTTACTATAACCTAAAATATCTGCACCTTTTTGATTAATCATAATTACATTTCTATTGTTATCTAGAGCCATAATAAGAACTTGGGCAACATCTAAATAATGTTGTGTTTGTCTATTTTTATCTGCTTCTTTTTTTTGAATATCTAGACTATATTCATTATACAATTCTGTTAAAGTTTTTAAAAGTCTGTTGAAAGAATTATTTAATAAAAAAAACATTAGTATGATAAATACTATGCTTGTTATCGCAAGGGTTGCAATAAAGAGTTTTTGGGAGTCAATAGTATCTGTATTATCATAAAAAAAGAGCATTTGTGCTTTTTCTAAGTTACGATAATCCTTCACGCTATACGTGTATGTGGAGTGGTAAGTATCTTCGATCTGAATATTCTCTTCTTTTTTGAAACTATAAGATGGAGGAAGGCTTTTTAGTAGTTTTTCAGTCTTTGCATCTATTTTGCTTTGAAGCGAATAGTCGTTGATTTCAAAAGTGGACTTATGCTTGAAGAGTTTAAGATTTTCATCTTTAATAAATAGTACTCCATTATATTGTTTGAACTTTTTTATCTTGTCGACAATATAGTTTGGATTAATTCCAAAATCCAAGCTTCCAAGATACTCGCCTTGATAAAAAATCGGTGTAAGAATTCTAAAGACAGTACTGTATTTTCCTGTTTCATACCCTATTAAGACTCTTTTTTGTTCATGAGCAGCTTTTACCATAGGTCTAATATCTGAGAGGTAGTCGTCGTAGACTTCTGGTTTATGCATACGTAAAAACACAGTACCGTCCGCTCTATGAAAAAGCATAATTTTAAATTCTGGATTTTCACTGCTCCAAGTCTTCCATTTTGATTCTATGAGTGAATATAATTCTTCTCTTTTTTCTGCTTTTATCAACTCTTTTGCTTTTGTAGTCTCCAAAATTGTTTTAGCAAGGAGGGAGTAGGTATCAACAGTTGAACCAATAATCTGTTCAATTGAATTTCCTAATGCAGCTTGAAACTCTCTTTTTGTATTTTCAAGATTATTCTTTTCAACCATATAAATAAGAGTAACAAAAATAAAAATAAACACAAAGGTTAATAAAAATGCCACTAAAAGCACTCTGTTCTTAAAAGAGCTCTCTGATTGATTTAATAAATTCACGGTAACTCCCCTCTATATGCTTAGCTTGTAGTATACAAACAATCATATTCATAACAATTCGAGTTTAACATATTAATATTTGGGATTATATTAATCTTCATAATTCAATAACAAGACTTTT
>ERZ890604.318-NODE-318-length-17465-cov-13.824813_pt1 | contig 17465 bp, 18 predicted proteins | sample MGYA00521097_ERZ890604 | MGnify/ENA primary metagenome ERZ890604 (study PRJEB32303, sample SAMEA104408625) | aquatic metagenome | biome: Brackish water; feature: Chemocline; material: water | place: Baltic Sea | collected 2014-10-26T21:54:00 | depth 120 m ... | reverse complement strand
GCGCTCCGGAGGTACTGCTGATGTCTGACGTGAACGGCGCGACGGACCCCTTCGCGCAGCCCGGCAGCGACGCCGGCTTCAGCGAAATCCAGACGACGACTCCCGGCGGCGGCCTTCAGATCAACGAGGACGGTTCCGCCGAGATCATGCTTGAGGAGCCGCAGAACCCGGTGAACGGCGGCGGTCACTGGGACAACCTCGCCGAGGCGGTGGACCCCGGACGACTCAGCAAGATTGCCGGCGACCTCCTCGACGCCATCGAGATCGACAAGCAGGCGCGCGAGAAGCGCGACAAGCAGTACGAGGAGGGCCTCCGCCGCACCGGGCTGGGCGACGACGCCCCCGGCGGCGCGACCTTCCCCGGCGCCTCCCGCGCCGTCCATCCTGTGTTGACCGAAGCCTGCATCGACTTCAGCGCGCGCGTCATGAGTGAGCTGCTGCCACCTGAGGGTCCCGTCAAGGCGAAGACCATCGGCGAACCCAACAACGCCAAGGACGACCGCGCCGAGCGCACCTCGCGGTACATGAACCTCCAGCTCACCGAGCTGCTGCCCAACGTCTACTATGAGTTCGAGATGGGTTTCACCCAGTGCCCGCTGGGCGGCGCCTTCTACACCAAGATGATCTACGACCGGTCGGGCATCTCGGTCGTCGCGGTTCCCATCGACAAAATTCACAGGCCCTTCAGCGACGGCGCCATCTACGTCCAGCCTCGCATCACGCACGAGATGGACGTCGACCGCTGGCAGTTCAAGGAGAACGTCCGGTCGGGTCTGTGGCTCGACGAGATCGATCCTGACACGGCGAACGACTCACCGCAGCAGACCTCATCCGAGAAATCCAACGACAAGGTGATCGGTCGCACCGAGCCGTCACAGAACATCGACAACATCCGCCCCGTCTTCGAGACGTCGATGCTGTTGAGCCTCGAAGACGACGATGATCCGCCGGAACCCTACATCGTCACTGTCGATGAGCAGACACGAAAAATCCTGTCGATATATCGCAATTGGCAGGAAGACGACGACGAGCTGAAGGAACGACTCGACTTCGTGATCGAGTGGCCCTTCTGGCCTTGGCGCGGCGGCTACCCCATCGGCATGTCCCACATGATCGGCGGCCTGAGCGGCGCCGCAACAGGTGCCATGCGCGCCCTCCTCGACGCGGCGTTCCTCAACAACAGCCAGACAGGCGTCAGGCTCAAGGGCGGCGCGACGGCCGGCGGTCAGAACATCAAGGCGCAGCCGATGACGACGACCGAGCTGCAGGGGTCGTTGACGCAGGACGACGTCCGCAAGAGCTACATGCCGCTGCCGTTCCCGCCGCCATCTCCCGTCCTATTCCAGCTGCTGGGTTTCTTGGTCGACGCTGCCAAGGGAGTCGTTCGCACGACCTTCGACGAGTACGACAAGATGAGCGGGCAGACGCCGGTCGGTACGGCGCAGATGTTCATCGAGCAGGGCCTCAAGAACCTTGGCGCCGTGCATGGACGACTCCATCGCTCGATGCGCCGCTTCCTGAAGCAGCTCTGGGACATCAACGCCAAGACGATCAACGACCAGTCGATCAAGGACGAGTTCGGCGAGGAGATTGTGAAGGCCGGCGACTTCGGCGGGCCGATGAACGTCATCCCGGTCTCCGACCCCCGCATCTTTTCGGACATGCAGCGGTCGGCTCAGGCGCAGATGATCGTTCAGCGCGCCACCGACCCGGTGGCGGGGACGCTCTACAACCGCCGCTCCGCCGAGCTGTACTTCCTCAAGAAGATGAACGTGTCGACACCGGAGCAGTTCCTGCTTCCCGCGCCCGAGCCGGTGCAGCAGAACGCTGTTGCCGAGAACACGACGGCAAGCAACGGGATGCCCATCAAGGCGTTCCCCGGTCAGGACCACGAGGCGCATCTCGCGACCCATCTCGCCTTCATGCAGTCGCCCCTGTTCGGATCGAACCCGATCATTGCAACCAAGTACCTGCCCGCCATGCTTCCCCACATCGCCGAGCATGTGGCGTTGTGGTACGCCGACGCGATGCTCGACGCTGCCAACGCGGCGCTGCGCGAGAAGACCGGCAATGCCGCCCTCACCATCGAGAGTCTGGCTGGCCCACAGTACGAGGCGCCATTGGATCGACTTCTGGCTGAACTCAATCCCGAGGTCATGGAGTTCGCCGAAGAACGACTCGGCCAGATGCCTGAACTCATAGCGCAGGCGCAGGAGCTGATGAAGAGCCTCGCACCGCCAATGCCGATGGACCCCAGCATCGTGGCGATGAAGGACGTCGACCGGCAGACGCAGGCCGACCAGCAGAAGGGACAGCTCCAGCTCGTCGCCGAGCAGAACAAGAAGGCGGCGGCCGATGCGAAGCTGCAGTTCGACCAGCGCCAGCAGGAGATCGACGCTATGGCCGACTCCGAGGAGCGCCAGCTCAAGCAGGCCAAACTCGACACCGACCGGGAGGCGCAGCAACGGAAGGACGCACTCGCCGAGCAGTCTCTCCAGCTCAAACTTCAGCAGGCCCGCGAGGCCAACCAATCTCGCGAGCAGATCGCGGCAGACACCACCCGGTCCCGGGAGACCATCGCCGACGAGACCAACGCATCGCGGGAGGAGATCGCCGAGATCAACGCCGAGTCGAAGGAACGCATCGAAGACGCCGGCAATGAAACGGCAATCAAGGTTGTCTCGAAGAAGCTGGCGTCGGGGAGTAGCCCCGGCAACATCTCCACAGGCACGTCACTCAGCGAATAGGAGAACCACATGGCGCGAAAGAAGTTTGGTGTCAGCACCGGCCGCCCCAAGGCGTCACCGGCCATGAAGATGCCAAAACCCGGTAAGGGTCCTATGGGTATCAAGATGCCGTCCCCGGATGGCGCCTCGCCAATGGACTCTTTCCGCCCCGCCGTACCCGCCTCTGCGTTCAAGTCGCGCGGCAGGGTCAGCTACCACGACGACCCCGTCTATCGGGGTTCGAAGAACCGATAACTACAACAGGAGGACATGAAATGAGCGACAAAGTAGGTAGGGGCGTATCCGGCCCAGTGCCTCTCCACAAATCATTGGCCTCAGGTGAGAGTTACGCCGAGGCTGTGAAATGCACCGGAGCCAAGGCGCCCGCACCTAAGTCGAACGGCAAGGCGAAGTAGACGTGCTTTCGCTCGCGGAGCTGTTCGATCTTCTGGATCGATTACGGGGGGAGGTTGTCGACACGCTCGACAACCCACCTCCCGACCAGAGGAACGAGTTCAGCTTCGGCCGAGTTAGCGGCATGATGAGTGGCATCGCGCTGGTCCGTCAGCGCGTCGAGGAGATGGTTGAATCCAACAACCAACGGAACGAGGCACAACAAGAGGAAGACTGACAAATGACTGCGACTGCAATCGACAAGAAAGAACTTCTGGAAGCATTCCCGGAGATAGACCCGGGTATTCGTCCCTTCGGATATCTGGTGCTTCTACAGCTCAGGACACCCCGAAAGAAATCAGCGGGCGGTTTGATCATCATCGACGACACGCGCGACGCCGAGCGCTACCGCGTCCAGACCGGGAAGGTCATCTCGATGGGTCCGTCGGCGTTTCGACGCCGCGACACTCTTGAGAAGTGGCCTGAGGGCGAGTGGTGCGCCGTCGGCGACTTCGTTCGCTGCCCGATGTACGGCGGCGACCGCTGGGTTGTGAAGACCGGCGAAGGAGACGAGCACGCAGTGTTCATCATCATGAAGGACACTGATCTTATTGGTCTGGTGACCGGCAATCCCCTCGCCGTCGTCACTTCCTAAGGAGACTGACACATGGCACGACAAATTGCCCGGCAGCGGGAAAACGAAGAAGAGCGCGACGAGCGCGACGACCAGCAGGGCGGCGCGGGCACCGTTATGGTGCCCGACGAGAACATCGCCGACGACTCTATTGAGGTCGTTCTCGAAAAACCCGGTGACGCGGGCGACGACCAGCAGGAGCGACGCGACGAACCGCGTCGTCGTGATGTCGACGAGGACGCGCGGCTCGCCTACGACGAGGGCAACGACAACGAGATCGAGGAGCGCCAGAGTCGTCGTGCGCGCCGCAACCGCGCCCGCCGCGAGGCGGTGAGCGGTCGCGATCAGGTGATCGACGGCCTTCAACAGAAGGTCGATCACCTGACCAACGTGTTGGGGCAGATGGGACAGAGCCAGATCGGCCTGACCATCAACGGCATCGAGCAGCAGCTCAATGCGGCCCAGCAGGCGCTGTTTCTGGCCGATTCGGAGATGGAGCGGGCGATCACGGCGAGCGACGGGAGTCGTTTCCGGGAGGTCCAGAAGCTGCGGGACGAGGCCGCGGCGAGAGTGTTCCAGCTGGGCAGCGCCCGTCAGCGCCTGCAGCAGGAAGCACAGCAGCGGGCTCAGGGCGGTCAAGCCGACACCCGCCGGCAGCAGCAGGCCCCCGCGGGGGCCGGTCTTGGCGAGCGCGCGCAGGAGTTCACCCAGACCTTCATGAGTCGTTTCTCGTACTTCGATCCCAATGGGACTGATGAGGACTCGCTGATCATCAAGGGCATCGACGATGCGGTAGCCGCGGAAGGGTACCGGCCGGACACGCCGCTGTATTGGCGGACGCTTGAGCAGCGCCTCGCCAAACGAGGCTTCGCACCCGACCACGGCGACTCCAGTGGCGATGATGATCGAGGCGGTTCCCGCAACGATCAGGGAAACGACTCGGCGCCAGTCCGACGCGCCTCGGGCGGCGGGCGACCCCCGTCTTCCTCAGGTCGAGGAGGCAACCCAGCCACCGGGGCGCGGTTCAAGCTGCATCCGATGATGGTTGACCATCTTCGCAACGAAGGACTCGACGGTTCCGATCTGGCACCCGAGGACAAAGCTCGACGCGACAGGCTCATCGCCGGCTGGCGTGACAACGAACGCAAGGCCGCCAAGGGCGAGTTCAACAGGAAATAGAGGAGAAGATCATGGCTGGACCCAACAACACCAAGGGCGGAAACGACGAACGACTCCGTCAGGACACCGACCGCGAAGACCCCTCCCGGGGAGACGGCGTCGGTGCCACTCCCGCAACGACCGCGGCACAGCGCGAGGTCTCGCGCGAGATAAGCGATCCCGAGCGTCGCCGCGAGATGCGTCGCCGCTGGAGCGAGAGCATCCTTCCAGACCTACCTCCCCGGACGGGCTGGCACCGCTGCTGGGTGTCTTCGACCCACACCATCGACACACCTCAGAAGCGACGTCGGCTGGGCTACTCGTTCGTGCAGATGGACGACATCGCATCGTCAGGCTGGACCGCCGACGTCGAGGCAGTGAAGGACGGCTCCTTCAAGGGTGCCGTCCAGTGGCGCGAAATGCTGGCGATGGAGATACCTGAGGACGAGTACCAGATGATCATGCACGAGTTCCACTGGGACCAGCCGCATGAGCAGTCCCGGGGCATCCTCGAAACCTTCGACCAGATGAACGACGACGCCCGCGCAGCTGGCGGCCGGATCGAGCTGGACGACGGCATCGAGGCGATGCGGGTTCGCATGATGCAGCCCCCGAAGCAGCGCTTCGAGACCTGAGCAGAAGACTGTTGACGAGTCGCTGGGGGTGGGATTAGTCTCACCCCCAATGCGGAGGTGAGTTCCGGCGGCAAGAGTCCTTGAGCGCACAGCGTTCGGGTTTAACCGCAAGGAATGGTGTCGGAGCAGAGGACAGGAGATCGCTTTTGCGGTCCTGATTTCTCATTCCTACACAGGAGCCTCAACATGAGCGCCACGCTCGCCCCCCAAGGACTTGTTCCCTCGCACCACCCGTCTGGCGTCATCCGCGTTACCAATCAGGGCGACGGAATTGCCTCTGCCTACGGCACCTCCATCTACACCGGCACCCCGATCATGCGCGGCACCGACGGAACCATTATCGTGGTCCCGACCGGCGCTTCGACGCCCATCGGCGTCTTTCAGGGCTGCGAGTTCAGCTCCGCCAGCAAGCGTTTCGTCCTCCCGTATTGGCCTGCCGCGCAGACCTACGACGCCGGATCGATGATCGCCAAGTACACCGACGATCCCGAGATCATCTACGAGGGTCAGGCCAACGGCGCGGTCGCGATGACTGCTGTGGGCGAGGGCATCAACCTCGGCGACGCCTCGCAGGGGTCGGTCTACACCGGCTTCTCGACGCAGAGCCTCGCGGCCACCACGACCGGCGCCACCGCCGCCTCGTTCATCCTTCAGGGCCTCGCGCCCTACCCCGGCAATGCTTGGGGAGACGCCTACACTCGCGTCTACGTCAAGATCAGCACCCGACAGGGTCAGGTCGCCTAACGACTCGAATGGGGGTGTCAGAATCTGACACCCCCGGACTACTGATGCGACGACGGCCTCGCTGAGTAAGCGCCGAAACCGCAAGAGAAACACCAGAGGTCCATCATGGCCGTTCCAATGAACTCGACGCAATTCCGCGTCATTGTCGAACCGATCCTCAACGAACACTTCGACGGCGTCTACTCGCAGCGCAAGGATGAATACAAGGCGGTCTTCCGCACCAAGCCGGGCATCCCGCGTGCTTACCACGAGGAGCCCGTCATGTTCGGCCTCGGCTCTGCGCCGATGATGGGCGACGGCAGCCCCGTCCCCTACAAGCAGGGCGGCGTGCTGTTCAACAAGCGCTACGTCTACAATCAGTACGGCGCAGCGTTCGCCATGACCAAGGTCCTCGTCGAGGACGGCGATCACATCAACCTCGGCAAAATCTATTCGGAGCAACTCGGTCAGGCGATGATCGAGACCGAAGAGACCGCCGCGGCGAACGTCCTGAACTTCGGCTTCACCAACACCGCCCCCTACCTTGGTGGTGACGGCGTCAGCCTCTGCAACAGCGGCCACCCGATTGTGGGCGGCACGCAATCCAACCTCCTCACGACCGCTGCGGCTCTGTCGCAGACCTCGGTCGAAGCCATGCTGATTGCAATCCGCAAGGCTCAGGACAACGACCAGAAGCGTGTCCGCATCAACCCGCAGCAGCTCATCGTCTCGCCTGACAACGAGTTTCAGGCCGAGGTGATCACCAAGTCGGCGCTGCGCACCGGTGGTGCGAACAACGACATCAACCCGATCATGTCGCTGAAAATCCTGCCGAAGGGCTTCACCGTCATCACCCGCCTCACCTCCACCACCGCGTGGTGGACGCACACCGATGAGCGCATGGGCCTCCAGTTCCTGACCCGCCGCATGGCGCAGAAGAGCATGGAGGGCGACTTCGAGACCGACTCGATGCGCTACAAGGTCACCTCCCGCTGGGATGTGGGCTGGACGAACTGGCGCGCTGTCTGGGGCACCCCCGGCGCCTGATCACCGACGTCGCGCGTCGCAAGATCGCGTGGCACCCGGCACGGTGGGTGGGGGTTGCAGTCGCTTCACCCATCGTGTCGGACCACCACCCGGAGTCAGCCGGCATCAATCTGACGGAAGGCAATAAGACGGTCTGACCGGGTCGGCGGTTCCCGACGGAACAGCACAAGGATATTCCGATGCTCTCTTCGGTCACACGCTACCCCGGCGGCCTCGCCAACGTAGTGGAAGGCTCCCTCTTCGGCGATCTGAAGCAGCCGAGCCCCACCAAGTATCACGTCTTCTTCGACGACTTCGACCGGTACACGGCCGGCGACTGGGTCGTCACCGAGACGGACGCTGGAGCGACGCAGGCGCTTGTCGGCGCCGACGGTGGCCAGCTCGTCATCACCAACACGGCCGGCATCACCGACGTGGTAGACCTGCGATGGGCCGGTGGATCGGGCGCCTTCCTCGGGAACTTCACCTTCGATCCTGCGAAGGACCTCTTCGTTGCGGCGAAGTTCAAACTCGACAACGCCTCTCTTCCCACCGCCCTCATCGGCCTCCGAAGTTCAAACTCGACAAATACTGTTGCCCTGATCAAGGCCGGCGGTGCAGCGACTCTGTTGGCGCGTGTCCAATCCTCGACGGGTACAGTCTCGACGACCGTGGCCGGCGCCGCGATGGTTGCCGACACCTTCGTCGTTGCGGGTCTCGCCTACACTGCCGCCGACGGCAAGATGACGTTCTTTCAGGATGACGCCGCCTCCCCGGTAACGGGCTGGGTGGCGCCGGCCGCCGCTACGTTGATGGCTCCGACCATCGGCATGGTCAACACGACCGCTGTCGCGCGCGTCATGACACTCGATTGGGTGTTCTTCGCCAAGCAGCGCTAAGGAGCGTCCAATGGCTCAGGTGACGCTTACAGCGGTGACGCTGATGAACCAGTCGGCGGCGGGGGCCTCGGCCCTCCTGCCGAATGGGGCGGCCTGCGACTGGCGCAACAGCGGCGCGCAGGATCGCAACATCATGACCAACATGAACGCCGCCGACACGGTGACGATCCAAGGCACCCCCGACAACACCAACTGGTTCACGATTGCGACGCTGACAGGTGCCGCATCTCAATACACCACCGTCAAGGGGCCGTTCCTCGCCATCAAGGCGACGAAGACCGGGACGGCAGGAACAGCTCTCGTCATGGGGCTCATCTAAGGATAGGTCGGAATGTCCCTCTCAGGCAGCAATACGGGCGCGTTGAGACCCTACACCGCTCGCGAGCTGATCGAAGAGGCGACGAGCCGCGCCGGCATCAAGCCGACGCAGCTGACGTCCGAAGTCGTCGAGAAGAGCCTCGATCAGATCAACCTCATCTTCACGCAGCTTCTCAATCGCGGCATACAGCTCTGGAAGCGCCAGCGCATGATCCTGCCGTGCTACGAGAATGAAGCGCGTGTCCCCCTTCCGCAGGGGGTTAACGTGGTCGACAAGCTGACGCGCCGCACACTGCAGCGCCAGACCGGAACCCCATTCACCAGTGAGGGCGGCGACGCGACGCTGGCCTTCGATGACGACTTCGCCACTGCTTGCGAGCAGACGGGTCTCGACGGAAACCTCGGCTGCATCTTCGATTCGGCTGTTCAAATCACCACGGTCGGCATCAAGTTTGGCACCGCGATGTCGTTGACGGTGTTCGTAGAATACTCCCTCGACGGCGCGACGTGGGTGTCGCTCGACGCCTCGGTCAGTGAGGTCTCCGCCCAACAGTGGGTGTGGCTCGATCTTGATGGCGCCCCCAGCGCAGTTGGGTGGCGCATTCGAGTCGTTAGCACGACGTACCTTTCGGTCGAGGAACTATACTTCGGCAACACGCCGAGTGAGATCGTCCTCGATCCTTGGAACCTCGATTCCTATAACGCGATGCCCAACAAGACGTCCCCCGGCAGCGTCGTTAATTACTACCAGCAGCGCGACCTCGATTCGCCCTATCTTCTGGTATGGCCGGTGCCCAACACCTCCGCCAAGTACGACCAGCTTACGGTGTGGGTGAAGGAGTATCTCGATGACGTGACCGCGCCTACGCAATCACTCGACGTGCCGCGGCGCTGGTACGACGCCATAACTGCCATGTTGGCGCGACGACTCTGTCGGTCGTTGCCCGAGGCGGACATCAAGCGTTACGATATGCTTCGTGGCGAAGAGCAGGAGGCCGTCGAGCTGGCTGAGGGTGAGGAGCGCGACAACTCCCCGACGCAGTACGACATGGGCCTCTCGGCGTACACCGCGTGAGGATGTCATGACCAGATATCTCAACACCACCGGCAACGGTACCCTCGGCATCGCGATATGCGACCGCTGCTCGACGAAGCGCGCCTTGCATGAGCTGGCGAGCGACCCCAACGCCCCCGGCCTCAAGGTTTGTCGTGATCCCAGTGAAGGCTGCATCGACAAATACGACCCCTACCGCCTGCCCGCACGCGCGCCTGATCCGACGCAGCTTCCGTTCTATCGGCCCGACACGCCGCTGGAAGCTGTCCCCGTCATAGACTGGTTGAGGCCTGACGACTGATGCCTACCGCCCCCACTGGAATGACCTACGACTCCTTGGTTCAGGACCTGAAGGATTACGTCGAACGCGGTCAGGCCGGAGACACGACGGTCCGGCGGCAAATCCCATACCTCATCAATCGGGCAGAGCGGTCGTGTGCCGACAAGTTGAAAATTCAGGGGTATCGCTATGTTCTTACGGGCACGATGGAAGCAGCCCAAAACGTCATCGCCAAGCCAGACGGGTGGCGAAACACCGTCTCCATCAACTTCGGCCTTGGTTCCGAAGGCAATACGAGACGGACGCTTCGAGCACGTTCGTACGAGTACGTCCGAGCTATCTACCCCGACGACTCGAACCTCGATGCGCCAGTCTTTTACGCCGACTACGACCAGCAACATTGGATCGTCGGGCCGACCCCCGACGACGATTACCCCTTCGAGGCCAACGTCTACCGTCTACCGGACCTTCTCGGGGAAGCGAACCAACAGAACTACCTGACACAGTTCACCCCCGCCCTCCTGTTGTATGAGTGCCTGAAGGCGATGGAGCCGTTCATTCGCAACGACGCCCGGCTGGCAGTGTGGAAGGGTCTCGCCGACGACGAGATCAATAACGTGAATACGCAGGACCTCATGAAGGTGTCCGACCGGGCGCAGATAAGGATGACGTCGTGATGTTACTTCGACATGCGATGTCCCGCGCGGCGATGTCGTTCCGTCGTGTGCATTGTTGTGTGGGCCGATGCGCTCATGATTTTGAGATTTCGCAGGCGGTTGTCGCGTTTGTCTCCGTTCTTATGGTGAACGTATTCCTCTCGTCGCAGTGCGCGCCCGATGGAGTTCTCCACAACTCTTCGATGTTCTCCTCGCCGCCTGCCATCGGGTCCTTTTGTCTTGAGGTACTCCGCGCCGCACTCATTTCTATGGAGCGCGTGCCGGCATTTGACGCTGCAAGCGTAATGCTTCTTTTTGGCGCGCTGAGTGTGCTCGTATTTGGAGCGCCGCCATTCGACGCGCCGTCCACAATTTTCACAGGTAAAACGAACCCGGTGCCCCCGGAGTGTCTTGATTACGACGGGGTTGCGGCGGTAGGGGCGTGACATGAACACCTACACGAATTTTTTCGGGGGAGAGAACATCGACCCCTCACAGCTCTCATACAAGGGCTACGTTATTTCGGAGGATTTACGCTGTCAATGGCCGTTCGAGGCGCTCGATGGTTCCAACATCGCGGCGGCCAAGATCGACGTCGCTGCGACGGTAGGTGGTCTCTCAGTCTATCTCCCCGACGCCCGAAACGTCAGCGTCGGCAAGGACATCCTGTTCAACAATACAGGCGCCCACGCCTTCACGGTCCTCGATGCGTTGGGCAACACGCTCATTAACATCACCCCCGGCCTCCAGTGGTTCGTCTATCTTATCGATAATTCCACCGAAGCGGGGGGCTGGCGAGTCGTTCAGTTCTCTGCTGCGACCTCTTCCGCCAACGCCTCATCTCTTGCCGGCGCCGGCCTCCGCGCCAACGTCTCCCTTCTCGATCAGAACCTGATCATATCTTCCCTTAACGCCGGATACACCTTCTCGACGGCAGATCGTGCCGGCGTATTCCGCAACAACACTGGCGCCGTCACATATGATTTTGATGGCGCTGCGTCGCTGGAGAATGGTTGGTTCGTCTACGTTATTAACGGGGGGACCGGCGTCGTCACGCTCGACCCCACCGCGGCAGAGACCATCGACGGGCAGTCAACCAAGGCGATCAACCCTGATGAGTCGTGCATCGTGTTCAGCGATGGCTCCAACCTCTGGACGTTGGGCTACGGTCGCGCAATCACCTCGACGGTGACGGGTGCCGCCATAAACATCGCCGGGTCAGGGACCTACACTCTCTCCTCCTCCGAGGCTACCGCACAGGTTCAGGACTTCTCAGGCGCCCTTACTGGCGCGCGCACAATCGAGTACGGAACTGGCGTCGGATACTGGTTCGTCCAGAACCTTACCAGTGGCGCCTACGACACCACTTTCAAGGTGAATGCCATCGACACGGGAGTTGTCATTCCTCAGGGCAGCTTCTCCATTCTGCGGTCGAACGGCACCACCATGTCGGTCGCGTTTACCGCCACCGTCGGCACCGTGACGCAGGTCAACACGGTCTCTGGAGAGACCACAGGCGGCCCGATCACAACGACCGGCTCCATCGGTTTGGCCAACACGGCGGTCACGCCGGGGTCGTATGGCGGCGCAGGCCTTCTCAGCAACTTTCAGGTCGACCAGAAGGGACGTCTCCTCACTGCTTCGACGACTCAGATGAACATCAAGGATAGCGCCGCATGCACCAGCGCGCAGCTGGCGGCCGTCATCTCCGATGAGACGGGGACGGGTGCCGCTGTCTTCGGGACGGGGCCGACGATCAGCAACGCCAACCTGACAGGAAGCCCCGTCGCGCCGACACCCGCGCCGGGAGACAACGACACGTCGGTCTCGACAACGGCGTTTGTGACAGCAGCCATCGCGGCAGCCATCGCGGCTATTCCTGCCATCGCGGGGTTCACGACTGGCGACATCAAGTGGTCTCTCAACGCCACAGAAGAATCGGGCTACATCTGGCTGAACGGACGCACCTTGGGGAGTGCTGGTTCGGCCGCCACTCTCAAGGGAACGACCTACCAGCCGCTCTACGAGTTCTTCTGGAACAATTACAGCGATACTCTATGCCCGGTCTCGACAGGACGTGGCGCCAGCGCAGCGGCGGACTTCGCCGCCAACAAGACGATCACCTCACTCGATAGCCGGGGGACTGTCTTGGCTGCCGCCGAGAACATGGGGGGCAGCAACCGGGGCAACCTCGGAAGCAACCCCAGCACCGGCGGCTTTTCCAGCACAGCGTCGCTGGGCACACAGGCCGGCGAGAAGTCTCACGTCCAGACGACTGCAGAACTCGCGACACATGCTCACGGCATACAGGTCTACAATATCGGACTCGGCGGCTCTGGTGGTGGTGCCGTGATTTGGGCCGGCGACGCGGGCTTCACAACCTATAATCAAGGATCCAGCACGGCCTTCAACGTCACCCAGCCGACGTTGGTGTGCAACGTCCTCGTGAAACTCTGATGCCGGAAGACACCTCCCCCAAGACACATCTCATGGTGTCGATGCCGGGCATCTCGCGCGACGGTACGCAGCTGTCCCAGAAGACCTACCTCGATGGGGAGTGGTGTCGTTGGTATCAGAAACTTCCGAGGAAGATTCGTGGTTATCGTGAGCAGCTCCGCAATGTCGAGGGCATTGTTCGCGCGCTGGATTCTTTCAGCGACGATGGCTTCAGCTACGTCCACTCGGCGTCCGGAGACGCCATCCAGAGATACTCCATCCAAAATTCTACGGGCCTGAACAGCGGTCTCGTCGACCGCACTCCCGCTGGCTACGCCCCCAACCCCCTCTACAACTGGCAATTCAGCCAGATGTTCAGCGTCGCCGACACCACCACCAATATCTTCGCCAGCGGAACACCAAACGCCGAGGAGATTTCGACTGAGCTGGAGACGCCGGTCTACTACGGCGACATCCTCGCGACAGCGCCACTGGTAGCGATACCCAACCAGGCATCAGGCGCCCCCACCGTATCGTCAGGTGGAGTCGTTGCTTCGGGGCCTTTCCTCTTCCTCTACGGACACGATGGTGTCGTTAAGTGGAGCATGCCGGGCAACCCCCTCGACTTCGAGGGCGTCGGCTCCGGTGACGCAAGACCGGTAGCGGACAAGATCGTTCGTGGGATGCCTCTGCGCGGCCAGACAGGCCCCGCGGTCGTCCTATGGTCCCTGAGCGCGGTGATCGTGGGAAACTACGTCGGCGGCGCCACCGTATTCGACTTCACGACGATCACGACGTCCGGCTCCGTATTGTCGTCGAATGGGTTCGTCGAGCACGCCGGCATATATTATTGGGCGACCTCGTCGGGGTTCGCGATCTTCAATGGAGTCGTTCGAGACCTGCCCAACGAAGAAAACAAGCAGTGGTTCCTCGACAACCTCAACTTCGCGCAGCGCCAGAAGGTGTTCTCCTTCAAGATTCCACGCTGGAACGAAATCTGGTGGTGCTTCCCCAAGGGTAGCGCCACCGAATGCAACCACGCTGTTATCTTCAACTACAAGGACGGTTTCTGGTACGACACACCACTCCCCAACGGCGGCCGTTCGGCGGGGACCTACGAGATGATCTTCAACTACCCGATCATGGCCGGCATCGTCGCCAACGAGGACACCTCCGGCGGATACAGCATGTGGCAACACGAGTTCGGCTTCGACGAGGTCAGTGGTGCCGTCGCTTCGTCCAAGGCGATCAGGTCCTTCTACCGGACCCATGAGTTCAATGTCGTCGCGGCGCCTGCCGGCCAGACAGGCATCGACCGCTCCCTGTCCTACGGACTTCTGGAGCCCGACTTCGATCAGGTTGGCGACATCATGTTCACTGCAATCTCGCGCGCCAATGCCCGTGCCAACGAGATCGTCATGAGTACGGTGACCATACCGGAGGTTCCCCCCGCGTCAGGTAATCAGCTCGCCAAGTTCCGGAAGGCTGGACGACTCACCAGCTTCATCATCGAGTCCAACGCCCGGGGAGGCAACTTCATCACCGGCTCCCCGGTCCTGCATGTTCAGGCCGGCGACGGACGGCGAGAAGACTGATGGCACTTCCTCTGGCCACCTATTCACCGACCTCGGTCAATCCCGAAGGCCTGACGTGGGAGGAGTGGCGCGATACGACGGTGGGGTTCAATCGGCAGCTCTTCAGCAACATCAGCCTCACGAGCGACTGGCGTGATTTTGCCGACGAGGTGTCGTTGTTCTTCACCAAGACACCCCGCCACGACGGGTTCCCGACGTGGCAAGAGTGGGTCCATGCGTTCCGGGCGTCCTTGAGTTTTTGACGTCGCCCCGTCGAGGGCGTAAATTGCTGGTTCTTCGCAGGCTACAGGTAGGCCCCTCCCACAGGCGGCTTTGAGGCGGCGGATCGGCTTCTTTGGAGGAGAGTCGTTCGTGTCCGATCCCTATGACACCCAGAAGCTGGCGGAAGAGTCGCCTTACGCGGGTTTTAATCCTCGCGATCCTGTGATCTCCGGGTTTGCACCCCCCGGAGGTGCCTTGTCGACCACCACTCGCACCGATTCTCCACCGAGGTCGGGTATGACCATCAATGTGGGGGGCAGGTTTGAAGGACCGGGCCGAGGGGGGCAAAAGCAGCCTGCTGGAGAGCCTTATCAGCCTCAGCCACTTCAGCCCCCCACCACAGCGATAACCCCTCCACAGGGGCCGCAAATGCCTCCGGGGATGCCGCCGCAGGGTCCCCCGGGCGCAGGGATGCCGCCGCAGGGTCCCCAAGGCCCCCAAACACCTCCGCCGGCCACCTCCAAGCAGCCCGGCAACGAGGGGCTCGTTGGCCGGATCATTGGCCTGCTGAACGGCGAGGACAAGAAAAAGCAGCAGCAGGCTTTCCAGCAGGCGATCCAGATGGGTGTCCAGTCGGCCGCCAAGGCGCCGCAGATGAGTGCTCCTCAGGACCAGACCGCCCACATTTACCAGCTCCTCGCGAAGCTCAATCAGGCGCAGCAGGGGCAACGCAGCGCGGGCGGCTCCTACGTCACGCCGACGGCTGGCGCTGGGATGGCGCAGCAGCGCCCAGCGATGTCGCACGGCGGCCCCCTGCGACTGATGCGAGGGGGTTATCCTTTCGATTACTTGCAGGGTTCCAATGGGCTGCCGGTTCGCCGCGACTACGCGCAGGGCAGCTACGTCGAGGGCGATGGCCGCGGCGATGGCCGGTCAGACCATGTCGAGGCGCTTCTGTCGCCGAAGGAATTTGTCGTCGATGCGGAAACGATGGCGATGTTGGGCAATGGCGATCCCGACGCGGGAGCCGAGAGGATGGAGGAGTTCCGCGAAGGCATCCGCCAGCACAAGGGCCGCGCGTTGGCGCAAGGCAAATTCTCACCTGACGCCAAGTCCCCCGGCGAGTATATGGATGAGGACCCCTACCCGAGTCGTCGGAGACGCGCGTGACCGTCGCCCTTCAGGTCCCCATGATTTCGATCAAGCGAGTGGATAACCTCCAGTCGGTGTGGGTCGACGTGTGCAACTGGATTGATGCTGCGCTCGACCATCCCGCGGGGTTGTTGTCTTCCCGGGACGTCTACCATGCGGTTCTCGACGGTCGTATGGACCTTCACGTCATTCGCGGCGGCGATGCTATTCATGCCGTCATCGTCACCGAGTTTGTCTCAGGCTCGCGTGGCCGAGGCCTCAGCGTCGTCGCCATCGGCGGTCGCCATATGGACGAGTGGCTGGCCGATGTCGTCATCTACCTAGAACGACTCGCCACAGCCAACCGCTGCAAGTTCATCTCCGAGATGGGCCGCGACGGGTGGCGTCGTGCGCTGCTGAAACTCGGCTGGGTCGAAGCCCCAGCCATCATGATGAAGGTGATCTGATGGGCTCCTTGTTCAGCGGCAGCGGAGGTCAGACGTCTTCGGGCAGCAGCTCCTCGACGGCCAGCACCAACTTCACGCCGGAATACAACGACTACGTCTCGAACATCCTGCAGAAGGCGCAGGGTCTGGGGAACACGCCGTTCCCCTACTACGACACGAGCACGATGTTCGCGCCGTTCTCGCAGGATCAGATGGCGGCGCAGAGTATGGCGCGTCAGGGCGCCAACGCTTGGCAGCCCTACGGGACAGCTGCGACCGGCGCCCTGAGCAACGTCTCAGGCTACAACCCGATGAACGAGGCGGCGCCGTTCTTCAATCGCGCGGCTTCTGGTCCCGACCCCTACGCCGCTGGTGCAGGATACCTCTCCGCAGGCGCGCAGACGTGGGGAGCGCCACAACAGCAACAGTATTCGAACCAGTTCGCCGAGGGCGCAATCAATCGCGCCAATGAATTGTCGACGCGCAACTTCCTCGAAAAGACGATGCCCGGCATCAACGACCAGTTCGTCAAGTCCGGCGGCGGTCTTGGGCGCGGACGTTATCAGGAGTTCGCCAGCCGCGCCGTGCGTGATCTTGCCAACGAGCAGAGCGGCAACGCACAGACGACGATGGCGAACAACTACTGGCAGGGCGCCAACCAGTTCAACACCGACATGAGTCGTTTTGGCCAGACCGGCGCCCAACTTGGGAGTCTCGCCGGCAGCTCGATGGGCGCGCTGGGCAACCTCGGATCGCAGGCCGCCAACGTCACCAGCGGCGCGATCAACTCCGGCACCGGATTGGCGAGCGCCTACTCCGGCCTCGGCGGCGCGTTGTCGAACATGAACCAGCAGAACGCCGGCTTCCTCAACCAGATGGGCCAGCAGCAGCAACAGCAGGCGCAGCTGCCGCTGTCGGCGAACTACCAGCAATTCCAGAACGCCGCGCAGTGGCCGTTCCAGATGGTCAACTTCATGAATGCCGCGCAGCGTGGTCTTCAGATACCGACGAATCAGAACACCCAGACGCAGCAGTCTCAATCTCAAAGCGCCAGCTCCTCGGCCTCCCCGTTCGGCTCGATCCTCGCGGGCGCTGGCGCTCTCGGATCGATCCCCGGCGTCTCCGACTGGGTGGGCAAATTGTTCAGCGGCGGC
>ERZ890604.317-NODE-317-length-17543-cov-6.240679_pt1 | contig 17543 bp, 29 predicted proteins | sample MGYA00521097_ERZ890604 | MGnify/ENA primary metagenome ERZ890604 (study PRJEB32303, sample SAMEA104408625) | aquatic metagenome | biome: Brackish water; feature: Chemocline; material: water | place: Baltic Sea | collected 2014-10-26T21:54:00 | depth 120 m ... | reverse complement strand
TTTCCAGTCTAATGTGTTCCAAGCACCATCTGATCAAACAGGTGTTGTTGTTCATCAAAATAATCTTCAATAATTCTTTATATATCATAATACCCTATATTAAGCAATAACTAGTCATTAATAATATTTATAAGTAATGTATGAAGTTTTATATATATGGGTGTATTTCAATTCAACATATTTCAGTCAGGTGTCTTCCAAGGAGCAGATGCTATAGCATTAACAGTAAATGAAAACATGTCCATATCTGACTCAGGCAATGGGGTGTTTCAAGGTGATATATTTCAATTAAATGTATTTAATAAAGCAGTAGATGGACTTGTTAAGGTTATGGCATTAGCAAGAATAATTAATGAAACAGAGGCAATATCTGACCCTAATGTGTTTGTTCGTGCTTTTGTTAGAAGAATTACTGAGACTATTGCTATTACTGATACTATTTCCCCCCAACATAATTATGTAAGATTTGTTAATGAGACATTACAAATATCTGAGGGAATAAGAAAAACAAGGCATTTGGGAAGAATAATAAATGAAACACTACGAATATCAGAAACAGTAGCAAGGGCAGCAAATTGGGTAAGAATGGTAAACGAAACGGTACAAATAAAAGAACCCGGACTTAATATATTCCAGTCAAATGTTTTCCAGAATGATGTATTCCAAGTTGTATTAAAAAGAGGCATTATACTTTTGGTGGGGAAAGTAAGAAATATAGCAGAGACAGAGCAAATATCAGATACAATATATGAAACCACACAAAAAATCAGATCAATAGCAGAGACAATAATAATATCAGAGACAGTCTCAAGAACTATGGCAATGGTAAGACGTGTTAATGAAACATTACAACTAACAGAAACCGTATACAAAGTTATGTCTTTGGTAAGACATTTGAATGAGACAGTACAAGTATCAGATGTAATTCTTGCTGCTAGAGGATATGTTAGATTTATCAATGAAGTTGTACAAATACTTCATACAAACGGTAAGGTATTCCAGTCATCTGTTTTCCAGAGTAATGTGTTCCAAATCAAAGTAGAAGTATTAAAATTACTAGGAATAAAACGTGCAGTTAATGAAACGGTTCAAATATCAGAATCGACTGACAAACCGTTATCTGTTGCTAAAATAGTCAACGAAACAGTTCAATTAGTTGAATCATATCTTATGAAGTTACCTAATTTTATCAATAATAATGGTGCATTAATACTTGCAATTAATGAGACTATGAGGGTGTTCGATGGACTTCGAATGGTTAAACATAAGAGATTTATTATTAATGAAACCATGCAAATAGTAGAGGTTATCGCTAGACCGTTAGTAATACTTCGAAGTGTTGTTGAAACAATATCCCTTTCAGAATCAGTATTAAACCCAAGAACAATGAAGAGAGTTATTGATGAGGTAGTTCAGATAGTAGAGGGTGTAAAGAAAGTAGGTCTTGTACAAAAAATCATAAATGAAACTGTTCAGATATCAGAAGCATTTGCAAAGGCAATAGCCATCGCAAAAAGTGTTAATGAGACTGAAGAAATAGATGAGCCATTGACATCTGATAACAGAATATTAAACAATCTTAGAAAGATTATTAATGAAACCTTACAAATATCAGAGGTTTCAAACCAATTAACCAGCCTTATAGGAAAAATCGGAAGAAAGGTAAAAACAAAAGCCACAGCAGTAAACATCAGAATAAAGAATGCCTCAAACAAACTACGCGTAAAGAAGACTGGTAACAACAGCAGGGTTCCTACTGAGTAATACTTATTAACGATGGAGATATTTGATATACTATGAGTCAATTCATGCGTGATAAGGCTATCATTTATACCATAAAGGTAGGTTCTTCAAACGCTTTACAGTTTAATATTTATGATGATACAGGTGTAACTCTTAAGGATTTGTCTAACGCTTCTACTTATGCCACCGGAACTTTAAGAGTGTGGAAACCTGATGGTACATTGGTAATAACTGGAACACTTACATTCACAACCAGAGCAAGTGGTTTACTAACATATGGTGTTCAGACTGCCGATTCAGTTGCAGCAAACGCAGGTAAATGGTATGGAGAAATACAACTCGTATCAAGTGATACAACTACAATCACACTACAAACAGATACATTTTCATTCCATATAGAAAACTCTTACTAGTTTAAACATTACTCAAGACTTAAATACCATAATGTATATATTAATGCATGACAGTTTTAGGTAAAAAAGAAGTTGAAGACCATGCATATTTTAAGATGAGACAATCACAATTAGTTGCTATGGAAACAGAACGTTTGGGAGTTATCCACGTTTCTGATATCATTAAGGATTGTATGAGATATTCAGCATACAGTAAGATTATTCCAAAAACTATGACAACAGAGGATTACAAGTCTCTAGTTATGGGTCAAATTATACACTCTAATTCAATGTTAACTACACCTGACCTACACGAGATATTCCTAGCATATGATTTCGAGGAGGAAAAAGCACTAACACTAGAAGAAGCCAAACTGATACCACTAGACGACCCAAGACAACTAAACATACTATATGGAAGTGTAGACGATGTAATGGAAGTAAATGGTCAATATGTCATATCAGACAAAAAGACAACTGGAAGTATTGATTACTTTATCAAGAAAAGAGATAAGAAACCTAATGCTACACACATGGTTCAAATTAATGTTTATCGTAGTTTATTGAAGAAATGCTTGAACATAGATTCTAAATACGGCTGTGTAATATACATACCAAATGCAGTATCTAAAGAAGATAGAGACAAAATACACCCACTATATTTCAAACTAGATGAAATAGAAGAGACTGACGTATGGGTGAAAGATAATATGGCAACACTAAAGCATTTCCAGATAACGGGTGAACTACCTGAAAGAACTAGAAACTACCTATGTGATGGATTCTGTCCATATGCAATGCAATGTTTCGGGACATACGGTAAAGATGAATAAAGCATATTCCATCTGTTTTAGATGTGGGTTAATGTTTGATGATAAGAATATATCAGATATCCATAAAGATATAACTAAGCACAGTATATCTTTAACACGTTGAAATTATGTCATTATGATGGGTATGGTCATTTAGTATTATTTAATAAATGTATATTATGTGACATATGGATTCCTATAAAATGGATGTTTAAATGAGATTATATCTCAATGCAAATAACAAAGCTACTCGTACTGCTCTAATCGATTGTGGAGTAAAGAATGTAATGGTAGCCCACAAATATGCTTATGCTAGTATAGACACCTATCGTGATAACTTTGACAAAGTCTTTGTAGTAGCAGGGGTAAAGGCTAATGAAGTAAAATACAATGATTGGCTCATAAAGAACAAGGACAAATACGACTATGCTACACAGTTCGATGTATTCTATGATATGAAAGCAACTATGGAATGTCTTAAAACTGAGAGAGACATGGGGATAGATTGGACTTTACCTGTTCTACAAGAGAACTATCAACAACATTTAATGTTATTGAAACCTAAACCTAATGACTATGTATGCATAGGTGAGGTCAAAGGACGTATAGAAACAGAAGAACAAATACGTAGGCTACCCGGCAACTTAAAGTATCACGGACTTGCTAAAGGTAAGTACATTGCCAAGAATAGAATGTTTGAGTCACTTGACACATCTGCGTGGATATCAGCAGCAGTTTCTAAGAAGACTGAAGTTTGGAGAAACAACTCAGGTACATCAATGTTTTTTGGGGAAAAAGGAAAACACATGAAAGCACAACTATCACTAATACTAGAACAGAACAAAGACAACCTAGAATCATGCAACATAAAGAAACAAGATGTATTAGATAATGAATATGATGCATTACTAAGATTACCTTTAGCTATATATTTTAGACCACTATGTAAAGGACTAGGTATATTAGACGCTAACTTTAAATAGTTTGTTTCAATAATTGTTGTATATTGGAAGATATATTCAAAATGACGAAAGTCGGGGGTAAGATGGAAGTATCAGAAGACAAAAGAAAAACAATATCACCATACAACTCATTAAAACATTTCAAGAACGCAAGCCTACCTGCTGAATGTAACAACTGTATTTACAAGTCTATTGAAGCAGGGGGTAACGGTAAGTGTCCAAAGTACGAAGCAGACGCTGTATGTGGAATCAGAGAAGATTTCAGTAAATATATAGAGCAATTAGACACTAGAAACCCTGCTGACTTGAAGATATTATTAGGAGAATTTATACATATAATGTCAGAGAATACTATCATTTCATTAGCACAAATGAAGATGGACGGTAACATACCTGACCGTAACACTATATCACAACTGAATATGCTCTTGAAAACCATGCAACAAATGCAAGATTTATCTGATACTGTTGAAGTAAAGGAGACTACCGAGATGGATTCAAAGGGTTTAATTAAATCTGTATTCAAAGAACTTTCTGCTAAAAAACATATGATGGATGATAATAATGCCAAGAGTTAAAGAAGAAGTAAAGGACGCTAGAGAAGCATTCGTTGCTGACTTTGTAGAATGTGTAGAGAAACCATCAGCCTTTTCTGAAAAGTTCCTAAACCATAAAGTTTTTGATTATAATAAAAAATATGCTGATTCATTTGACAGATACATCGTATACAGGTCGGGTAGACAAGTAGGTAAAACCATGACAACTGCTGTTAAGGCTATACATTTTGCGTTTTTTGCCCCCCTATTATTGGACACAGTTGACAAGGAATGTACTATTTTAATCGTAGCACCTACACAAGACCAAGCAAAAATCATGTATGAACGTATACGAACTCTTATCACATCTAGTGAATTTCTCTCTGGATTCATAGTTAAGAACACTCAAGCTGAGATAGGACTCAGATGGTTAAACGACCAAGGTGTAACACATATCGCTACTAAGGCAACAGGTGAAACAGGTAGTTCAGTTAGGGGTTATTCCCCACACGTCATCATTGTGGACGAATGTTCATTCATTAAAGAGGAAATATTAAGAGCCCTCTTTCCAGCAGGTGCTGCAACTAGGGCTAGAATTTGGCTTACATCTACACCTTTCTCTAAACAGGGTTATTTCTATAAAGCCTGTGCTAACTCTAAAACTATAAACGGAGAAGTAGTAGACCTTAAATCACAATGGACTCAATTTCATGTAAGGTCTTATGATAACCCTATGATTGCAGCCGACCCTGAATACCTGACTTTCCTCGAATCAATGACACAAGAGCAATATGCACTTGAGGTAGAGGGAGAGTTCCTAGATATTGGTAATGCATTAATTCCACACGAGATGTTAATGGACGCAATGAATGACCATAAACCTAAAGGAGAAGTAAGCAGATACATGGGTGTTGACATTGCAAGGACAGGTAGAGATGAGACTGTATATGCTATCATGGAAATAGACGAGAACCAAGTAGGTAGAATTATTCTGATGGAACATGAATCACAATCTAACGTGGTAGATGTAGCCGGTAGAATGGAAGACTTGGTTAAACAGTATAAAGTTGAACTATGCTTTGTAGATGAAACAGGTCTGGGGGGAGGATTAATAGATCTAGCACAAGAAAGAAGTATACCAATAAGAGGACAAATGTTCTCACTACACTCAAAAGAATCTATGTTTAAATCACTAAGAATCATATTCGAGAAAGGACAAATAAGAAACATACCACAAGTAGCAGTAGAACAGTTTAGTTTAATGTCTAGAGAATATACAGAAACAGGTATTATGAAAGTTAAATCAGATGGTAAGGACGATTATGCAGACGCTATTGCATTAGTGTGCCTAGCAATACATCATGGTGATGACTGGCATGTACTAGAAATGTCCAAAGAATTACAAGAATCCCTGTTTGGTTAGGATATAACTAACTTTATAAATGATAGTGACTTGATGATATTATGCCTTTCCGAAGACCGAGCATTCTAACACCCGAGGGTGAAAGTGGAGCATGGAAACGAGTTCAAGGTAGGCACGTATTTACTCCTACTGCTGACGCAAATCCAGAAGAGATAGGAGAAGCAGAAATAGAACGCTTTGAACACCCAACACCAGCTTATAAAGACGAACATGAAGAGAATGCAGATACTGAATTAGGTAAATTTAGAAGTGTAGAAGACAGTCTAAACGTCCGAAATATACACGCAGATGGGGCAAAAGAGGGGGAAACTTATATAGGAGAACCACAGAGGACTAGTAAGATGCCAGACAAAAATAAAATAGCAGACGTTCAATTAAATGATAGTATAAAATATTACTTAAATGGAGTAGAGGGTTCAGGCAAAGTTTATGCAATTACCACAGAATTTTTCACTGTAAGAAAAGACACAGGTGGATATCAAGATATTCAAATTTCAGATGTATTCTTTGTAGACCAAATACTTGCTAAAGGTAGAACATGGGCTCACATGGAAGTAGATGAGAGAGTAGAAATTTTAACTAAATTCAGATGTCCTTTATCATTCGTTACTAGAAATTGGGAAGAACTACCAGAGGAAATCACAATGCTTATTAAGTCCAATTTTGAACAAGGTAAGTATGGTGGAATTGATACGTCAATACATTTTGACATGCCAAAAGATTCTGGATATGAATCCATTGATATTATTGACGATGAAGACAATTTCAAACATGATAATCTTAAACCAAATACTTCTACAGGCGAACCTGAGCAAACTCCAGACTCTTATAAAAAACCAGAAGTAAAGAAAGATGGTGACGCTAAAGGCGATGCAGGTACTGCAATGATGGCAGGTGCAATGAAAGAAGATGAAGAGAAAGGTGCAGTAGAAGAAGAAGTAGAAAACAGTTTGTTAGGTGGTGGAGATGACTCTATTGCTGAAACAGAAAAAGAGGGTGGAACTGTTGGCACAGGTGACTCAGGCTCATTCAATGCAGTTCATAATAACAGAATCAATTCTGATAACGATAACGAAAATCACATTGGTAAAATGGTTGGTGTAGTTAAATCAAACTCTTACAATGGTATCGGTTACGGTATTACTAAGTTAAAGAAAGATACTGACTTAGAAGTATAGACAACACTTAAATACTTTATACATACTTATATACTAGTGAAGAATTCAGACCCTAAACTTTGTATTAATTGTAAAGCCCAACTACCGTGGAGATATAAAGGCAGACAAAGAATATACTGTAGTGACACATGTAGAACTATTTATAAGGAAGCAGAATCAAAGGATAAACAATGAAATATAATTGTAGATATTGTGAATGGGAATACGATGGACAATTCAAGAATGGTGTTATTGTAGAACATGATAGCACCCACCCTGAAAATTCTATCGATTCTTTCATAGCAAGACATAAAGAAAATAATGATGACATACAAAAATATTGTAGTCACTGTGGTTGCACAGAAGACCATGAACACACTGAATCAGAGAAAGCAAGGACGGTATCAGATCCATATCCAGAGGTTATACAATGACAGACGACCTACATAAGAAGCAATGGGAATCATTACGTGACCAGAACAAAATGCTATATGACTCAACAGGAGACGAGTTTCTAAGAATTAGATATGAAGCCTGTAAGAGATTATTAGGTGAGGGTAAAGATTCCAAACCTGAACCTAACCACTTCCTTTAACCTTTTTCTTTTCTTTACATAACCCTTATAAAGCATATACTACACATGTCACTATGCAAGATAATATAAAATCAATTCTATTGATTGCCATTATAGTTAGTGGTGCAATGCTTTCAGTAGGAGTAGCAAGTGAATCATTAGTAAGAGCAGAAGTATTAGAAGCAGTAGATGAAATCAATCATGACACTACTTACTCATCAGTACGTATATCTATACTAGAACAACGTGTTCACGCATTAGAAAATCCTTAACCTACACCCATTTCTTTTTATACTAACACTGCACATTATTTATATATGACAAAGACAGGTAGAATATATGGAAAAATCAGATATATTTCTTTGGGCGATGATGGGTTTGATGTTAGTTGTGTTCATGCCTCTTGGGCTGATAATATTAGCATATTTGGTAATAAAGACTTTGTCTCAGATGATGCAGATGACTACAAACGAAGTAAGCGAAAATGAAATAACAATAAATCCAATCGTGGAGAAGAAATACAAAGTAACAGACCTGTCAGAAGAAGAGGCAGAGAAAGCACGGTAAAACAAATACACACATGTAAATGTATTACATGTGACAAGGTATTAATAAATACCACCCCCTTTATTATTTGTGAGGGAGACACATTAGACTTGTCATGTAGAGAATGTGGAACTAAAAAGTTCTATAATTATGATGATGTAAAGATGAATCCTATACCTGTAACTAATATTGATAAGATATATAGACCATTTGATAGGAACTTAGATTTTTGATTATTCAATCAACCATTAAACTTTATTGTGATGGAGGGACTCGTGGCTCTGTTGTGTGTGTGCATGACCCACAACGCGATAGAAGTTATGTTAAGAAGAGAACCAGTGTACAACCATTTACTAATAATGACCTAGAATATCTGGGTGTCATATATGCATTGGAATACGCTAGACATTACTACCCACGCAGAAAGATACTGTTAATAAGCGATAGTCAACTTATAGTTAATCATATCAATGGTAAGTTTAAATGTAACATACCAAATCTTCAAAGACTACTTAGTATAGTTCAAAAGAAAATGAAAAAAGGAGATAAAATTAGATGGGTTCCTCGTACTAAGAACTTGGCTGGATGTCACCTAGAACAATTTTATTAGGATAAGTAGGCTCACCTTTCTCTAATGGTTGTTCTAAACAAGTATCAATATAGAAGTTTAACATTCTATTAAAAAGTACAGCGTCACTCTCATGCATGTCCCCGTTCTTTGTTGTCTTTAGTTTCTTAGCGAATCTTCTAAACTCATCCTTATCTTCCCACGTAATTGAAATTGTAGTATGTGAATTACCACTTCTTCGTTGTGCCATGTAGTCTATTATATTAGTAGTATTTAAATCTTGAGGGGAGAGAAGAGAATAACAGACATACCCATATAGTTAAATACAATAGAATGTAAATACATAACATGCCTATAGATGCAAGATACAAAGGTACATGTCAACACTGTGGTGAGACTTGGGCTGTCGGAGATAAAATCTTTTACAGCAAAGAACCAAAAGCTACATGTTCCAAAGAGGATTGTTTCGAGACACAAAAGTCAAAGAACATTCCAGCATCCAACGGTTCATTCAATGGGAGACAGAGTTCCTACCAGAACAAAACTATTACTACAGTTTGTCCTGACGTAGAGGTTCCTGTTAACTATACTGAATCAATGGAGAAAGTTGTACAAGGTATAGCAGCAGCACATAAAGCCGTTAAAGCTTTATATCCTGACTTAGACGAGAACACTCATACATTTGGACAGATTCGTTCAAAACTAGTAGACCAATTGTTTACTGTATTGAGTTCCCCTAAAATCTAATCAGAGATTGCATAACTGTTATATACTTTACACCCCTTTTCTTTTTTATGGAATTTAAAACAATACCACAAAGGTGTGGCACATGGTTTCCTAATACTGACCATCAGTGTGAGGGAGTAGCAAATCATAAAGGAGTATGTCAAGACTTGGGACATCAAGGACTTAATACTGATAAACTAATTAAAAGAGTGGAGAATGCATTTAGATGACAGGAACTAAAATCTGCAAGAAATGTGGTAAGAATAATCTAGGTTGGGACTATGAGTTCAATAAGAAATCAGGTAAGTGGAAACTAGAGAATCATAAACGCATGGATGGTAAGTGGTGCAACAAAGTTAAAGAAGAGTTCAATAAGGTTAAGACTACCAAGAACGACTTTGAGAAATGTAAGTTATGTTTGGGTAACTCAGGGTTCTTACTAAAAGAATCATCCCAAGAAAAGTTTCCAAGTATACCATACGAGAGTATGTCTAAACACATATCAAGATTTCACCCACTTGGACAGAAACTAGATGACATAGACATGATGGCTATAACAGTGGAACAGAAGAAGAAGATTAGAGAAGAACGAAAACATTAGATAACTGTTATATACTATACCGTTCTACAGAACGTAATGTTTAGTAAGAAAGTAACAATAGAATTAAACAACAGGGATGACCCTGTCCACCTCGAACCTTTATCTGATATTCATATCGGACATGCAGGTTTCGATGAGGAACTTTATATCGACAGAGTCCAATCAATCACTGATGACCCTGATAGATACACCATATTTTTAGGTGACCAGATTGACGCTATCACTACATTCGATAAACGATTCAATCCAGACATGTCTAAAGAACATGATATAGATAACCAACGTTTGAAATGGGATGAGTTAACTCAACCATTGATACAAGAACATGATACTTCTCACAATGAGAAGATATGGGGATTACTACATGGTAATCACGAATACAAGATTCCTCAAATCACTAGAAGTTATTTAGAGAATCACTTCACAACTCCACATGGTATTGACTTCTTAGGAAGTAGAGCAATCATTGGACTTGAGATTAAACATGAGGAAGAAATACTACAACAGTATACCATCTTAGCAATACACGGTAGTGGTGGTGGCAAACCAGAACGTATGTTTGAACAGATGAAGAAGAATGTCTACGCAGATATTTTCATGTGCGGACACTTACATCAAAAGAGATACCAACCTGAACTAGCAAATGACTTTGACTTTGCAACAGGACAAAGATGGGAGAGAGATATACACCTCATCAATGCAGGTACATTCTGTCATACATTAGTAGATGGAGCAGATGGATATATGGATAGAAAGAATGAAGTAGTATACTCAAAACCGGGAACTGCAACACTAACTATCAAAGCAAGCGAGGGGAAAATTAGTGGTCATATTTAAACCAGTAAGAACTAACAAACAAACGTTAGTATCTATGGCTGAAAAACCAGCTAGACCCTCCACCTTTAGACAGCAAGTTATCATCTTCGCTGACACATTCGGGGGGAGAGACTTCACAATAACAGAACTACTAGAAGCAATCCCAAAGACACAGCGTAGGAACTTGGAGAAGATATGCGTTGACTTAGTCAGGGTAGGATTTCTAGAGACATATAAATGTCGATGCGATTGTACTAACTTATTTAACAAAGTTAGGACTTAGCATTTTTCACCTTTCTTTTCTTTTATATTCCAACAACCTTTTATACCCTAACAACCAAGGTAACTCTATGTATATTCAAATTCATATTGATGGAACAGAAAATCCCTTATGCGTACCTATCGGTTCAGCAGGTAAGATGGCTTCTATTCTAGAGAAAGAGGGTAAGACCTTTAGACTTGGTAAGACAGTTTAGATCCAGTTTATAAATCTGTTACATCTTTTTTTTCTTATTTAACTTATTTAAATAAATTAACTAACTAACACACCTCAAGGGTTATATACTATACATTCGTTATAACGTCATGAAGTTTGAAAGAAGCATAATGACAATATCGTTGAACGAAAATACTCGTGGTTATTTTAAATCCATTGATTCAATTAGACCGAACAACGTTTCATTCTCCTCATTCCTTGGTGAGGCAGCAAAAGAATTTTACAATAACAATAAAGATAGTGCATTAAAAATCACTGACTTTACTAATAATGATATAGTACCAATGCCAAAGTATTATTCTGAGGCTCAGATATGGAGAGCATATATTTTAAACACTATGCCTGAAACTGATATCAGAAAGTTCCAGAATAGACTTATGTATTTACAGAATATAGTTGACAAGAGAACAGCAGGGATGTTGGGATGACAGAAGAAACAATTTACACAGACTCTGCAATCAGAGACAGATTAGTAGCAGTCATTCAATCAAGAAGTGAGACAGTAAAAACACTTGAGAGACTAAAGCCAAATAGTACCATTACAGTCAATGTCAATGATGCTGACTTTATTGATTACTATCTATCTGATTCAGTAAGATTTAGAACAGAATATAAGAAAGCAGTGTTGCATATATTACAAGAGTTCTACCCTAACCTAATTATTGAAAATACATTCCGTGGACTTAATATAGATTTCACTACTAATGAATCAATCCTACTCCACGACATCAATCCCGTAGACCATGAGAACTCTCCTATATCATTTAACTGTGACATCATAGCAGGGGATTCATGGAAGACATATATCAAAACGTGTAAGGTAACATGTCCAAAATGTGACAGTAATTATGACCAGAAAGCAGACTTTGATAAATCATTGCCAACCGTATATTGTAGTTACTCATCACAATGTAAGAAAGCAAAGTGTGAGGTAGACAAGGCAACTATAGTCACAGGCTATGTGCAAACACTCGTAATTCAAGAACCTATCGAGGAAGCAAAGTTCAACAACTCTGTTTCATTCGAAGCAAAGATATACGATGACCATGTAGGCAGTGCATTTCCCGGTCAGAAGAAACAGGTGACTGGCATATTCCACTCACGTTTAGGCAAGGATAATGAGAACGAAATCTTCATAGAGATAACATCTATGTTAGATAAAGAGTCAACAGAACCACTCCTACCGACTAAGGAAGAATTAGTCTTATACAAATCAGATGCAATTAAGGGGGGTTATACTGACAAACTTATTGCTTCATTCGCACCGACCATCTATTCCAATCAACTCTATAAGGACATGAAGTTAGCAATGATGTTACAACTAGTCGGGGGAAAGAAATCAACAAAGAAAAGAGCAGACATAAACCAAATACTAGTAGGAGACCCATCAATGGCAAAGTCAGTAATGCTACAATACGCTAAGAGTGTAACACAATTATCCCTATACACATCAGGCAAAGGCTCGACAAGTGCAGGACTAACCATCGGAATCGTCACACTAGACTCTGGTAGAAAGGTAGCAATGGCAGGGGTATTACCTATCTGTTCAGGTGGCTTTGCAATGATAGATGAGTTCGATAAGATGACATCAAACGACCGAAGTGCCATACACGAGGCTATGGAACAACAGACTACATCTATCGCCAAAGCAGGTATTATCATGAGCCTCCCAACTAAGACTTCTATTCTCGCAGCAGCGAATCCAATTGGTGGTAAGTATGACCCAGACTCAAGTCTCTCTGACAACCTACAATTAACAGCAACCATATTATCTAGGTTCGATTTGATTTGGCTTATCGTTGACAAGGTTGACGAGAACTATGACGACCTCAAAGCAAACCACATACTTAACGATTTCTTTGATGAGGAAACAAATCAACAAGCAGTATACTTGAACGTTAAACAAATGACAGCATACTTAAACTACGCAAGAAGATTAGAGCCAACCATAAGCAGTGACTTGAAGGTTAAGGCTAAGGAGTTATATCATAAGTTAAGGAAAGCAAGTAAAGGTAATAATGGTCTAGCAGTTGGTACTAGACAACTTGAGGGTATTATGAGATTAGCATACGCCCACGCTAAGTTAATGCTTAGAACCGAAGTGACCGTTGCAGACTTGGAGATTGTCACGGATTTGTTAAAGTCCTCTTACAAAACTCTTAACGTAGACTTGGACAAAGGAGAGAACATTCAAAACCAACTAGTCACCATAGGTGACAGTAAGTTAACAGCAATCCATAAGACAATGAGACTTTGTACAAATGATGATGGACTCTTCAAAGGTAGAGATTTCAAAGAGAAACTTGTAGAATCAGGTGTCTTTGATAAACAAGGAGCAACAAAAGCATTAAACGACCTGTCTAAAGAAAATGAAATAATAGATAAAGGTAATGGTAATTGGAAAAAGTCTAAAGAGGTTCTGTAGAACCCACACTTTCCCCAACCTTTTTATACTTATAAATTAACTATACTTAATGACTAGCGAAGAGAGTGCTATCATTACTGACGCTTCCGATGAGGAAGCAGTTGAAGTGATAGAAAAATTAGATATTGGACTAGCACAACTCAAGGGAGTTGGAAAGGTTACTATTGATAAACTTGCAGGTCATGGTATAGACAATCTATATGATTTATGTATTAGAGGTGCAAGGGAAATAGAAGAATTAACAGGAGCCGATAAGACTACTGCACAAGGTTGGGTACTTAAAGCAAAACACATGCTTGAAGACAAAGGTCTTGTACGCAGTACGCAAATGTCAGCACTTGACTTACTCGACTATCAAGAGAATGTGGATAAAATAATATTACATGTTAAGGAGTTAGATGAGTTGTTAGGTGGTGGTATGTCACCAGAAGCATTGTATGAAGTATACGGTGAGTTTGGTTCAGGCAAGACACAGTTTAGTCTTACAGCAGTAGCAAACGTTTTAGCAAACGGTGGTCATGTTGTATGGTTTGACTGTGAAGATACTTTCAAGCCTCAAAGACTTGTAGATATTCTTGTCAATCGTGAACTTGTTAAAGATGAAGCAGAAGCAAAAGGATTACTTGCTAACATAACTTATAGACACACTCCGAACACCGAAGACTATGAACTTGAGGAGGGAAGAATAACTACATTACTAGTAGCAAACCCCACAGCCTTAGTAGTAGTAGACGGAATCATAGGACAGTATGCAGAGGAGTATATAGGCAGAGGAACATTATCTACACGCCAAAACAAGTTAAGAAGAGTAATGACTCATTTAAAGAATATATGCTATTACTTTAAGTGTACAGTTTTGTTCACTAACCAAGTACAAACCGACCCAAGTGTTATGTTTGGCGACCCAATAAAACCAATAGGAGGAAACGTTGTAGGTCACGCGAGTACCTATCGTATATACTTTAAGAAGCAAGGTAAGAAGCGCATAGCAAGAATGGTGGACAGTCCTAAAGACGCACTACTTGAATGTCAATATGTCTTGAATGAAAAAGGTATAGACGATGTGGAAGAATGAGTGAGTACGACATCCCCCAACCTTTTTATACTAAGTATGCTTACACTATATATGTTGATAGGGCTAGACACTTGTTATATATTGAAGACAAGTCAAAGGTTTTTAGAAATCCCTTTTGTGGATATCTCTAGTTGTTTTCCTTTCATTGATGCCCTATCAAATACTTAATCATGAACCCACGCATTGGTTAGACCAATGAGAATATTTATATAATATTAACTTAAGGTTAAATATGCAACGTGTGAAGTATCCTACTGCGATACAGAAGAAGAAACTAAAAGACCAACGTGCATACATGACACCAGAGATTCGTGCAAGACAATCTGCTCTAGGTAAAGCACGTAAGGTTGTGATTAAGAAACAACTTATAGAAAGACTTGGTGGCTCATGTGTATGCTGTGGTATAACTGAGTGGTGGGTATTAACATTCGACCATATCAAACCACTTAGAGAAAACATGCCTAAGTATCATTCTGATTGGTGGCAACAGTTAAAGAATTGTCCCGACCTCTCACATATACAACTCATGTGTAGTGGTTGTAACTCTAGTAAAGGAATAGATAAGGAGTGTAAGTTAGAACATTGAATTGTAGAGATAGAATGAGGTCAAGCAATCGTAAGGTTGTCTTATACTTATTAGATAAAGGTTATACTGAAATTTGGTTAAAGGCTCACGGTAGGAGACATGACCTAGTCTATAAAGATAATACAAAGAACTCTTGGTATAGAGCATTGGACTTGTGGAATCTCTTTGACGGAATTTGCCTAGACCCTAATAATGGTATAGTCTTCTTACAACTCAAGACAAACGCATGGGCAAAGGAAGAGCCACTTAAGGAATGGGCAAAGAAAACAAAGTCTAAGGTAATGTCGTTCAACTGCAAATACTCCACAACACTTAAGAAGTGGGATGTATTAGAGAGAACGTATAAACATGATAAGTAAATGTAAAGAATGTAACACTTCTAACCAAGTGTTTAGAACAATAAGAATGTCAACGTTTGCTCTAAACTCAATAGAACATGATGGAGTTTCACAATTCTACTGTAATAAATGTAAGGTGGAATTTGTATAAGGATAAATTCGGAAACTTCATAGGTCACGGAGAAGACGTGTGCATAAGTATACTTAGAGAATTATTTCCAGAGGACTTGATAGTCCCACAGTTTAAGTTTAGTAAGTTAATGAAAGGTGAGTTTGTACTTAGTGTGACTGAACGTCAGACAAAGGAAACTCTAGACATAGTAATCTTTCGGGAGAGAAAAAAAACCATAGTAGTAAGAGTGCAAGACGCACACCATTCAGGTAGCCTGACTAGTGAACGTGATAGAGTGCAGAAGAAAACTCTAGAGTGGAACGAGTGTGATGTAGTAGACGTTCAACACTACAACTGTCCCAATATATTCAAAGATAAACTTAACGCTGAGGCACGTAGAGAACTACTTGAGGCTTTAAAAGATTCAGACGTTGTTCCACCACAGCCTTAGTATACTTAAAGTGTCGCTTCATAGCATTATACTTACGGTCATGAGAACTTCGACATTTAGGTGAGCAATACTTACCACGCTTATAACATTTGAATGGTTCGTCACACGCGAGACATAGTTTGGCAATCATCTTTACCTTTGGTCTTGGCTTACTGATGGCATACTTACGAGACCACTCCTTTCCATTCCTAAGATACTTACGTCTATTCCTACACTTGTTAGAACATGACAATGGTATACGAGAGAAGTGGTTTCCTTTCGGAACAAACGTCACCTTACACATGGTACACTCAAACACATATGGTTGACTACTAGCAAGGCAACTCTTACAGAACTTACCCCTCATTCTTTTCAGCCCACTAGCCTCATTCAAACAAACAAAGTTGGCACATTTAGTCATTATAATACCTCTTAACATCATCAGTTTGTACTTTAGTACAACCACTCAACTTTAAAGTATTAAGTAAAGGCATAGTATATAATTTAGTCATACTTCATCATACCAATTATTCTTTATATCTCTTACCATATCTATTGGTATAAGATATGCTTTCTTTGATTTAGAATCTCCCTTACCAATAAAAGACACAGGATTAAATTGTTTAACAAGTTCCCTTAGTCTATCCACATGAACTACCATATGTTCTTTACCCGTATCAAATACCCACCATGATGATTTGGTTGTGGACAATGCAGATGGCTTACCATTGAACTCTACCTCAACAACTATGTTACCTGTTGTTTGTGACATCTTATCAGATTTAATTTCAATACCTATATCAAGTGAGGGTATAAATATATCCCACTCTTTACAATAACCATCAATACTAACAGTATCAGGAAATATTTTCTGTAAAATTGCTAGGTGTTTATACTCTATTAACTTACCATTGCTTAAGTCTCTCTTAAATGTGTCATTCATTTCTCTGACTCCTCTACTAAAGTTTCTAGTAGATATAATGCTGTTCTTTCATAGTCATTGAATGGTTTATTGAGTTCAGCTTCATATAATATCTGTGCCTTTACTAACTCTTGTAGTTTTAGAGCAGAATCTAATTTATCTTTAATTTGTTCTATCTCAGATTCTTTATAATATTCAGTTCGTACACATTGATCTCCGTCTTCATGTACTATACCATCATCACTGATTTCTTTAGAATCGTTGTCTATTGCCTTACTAAAATCATCCATAGCCTGAGTGTGT
>ERZ890604.312-NODE-312-length-17628-cov-15.054345_pt1 | contig 17628 bp, 18 predicted proteins | sample MGYA00521097_ERZ890604 | MGnify/ENA primary metagenome ERZ890604 (study PRJEB32303, sample SAMEA104408625) | aquatic metagenome | biome: Brackish water; feature: Chemocline; material: water | place: Baltic Sea | collected 2014-10-26T21:54:00 | depth 120 m ... | reverse complement strand
CTCCACCACCCAGTGTATTTTTGCCTTTGCTCATTTGTTTGAATGAAGGTATTGAAGATTGACCCTTTTGTGATTCACCTGCTTCACTTCCACCACCATCTATTGATTCTAGTTGAGATGAAATTTCGCTCGCATCCCCTACCAATCTGTTCAAGGCAATTCGTAGCATAGAAGACATCATTGCTAAATCTATTTCCTCATCAACTTCGATTCCTTCTTCTCCAAGTTGTTGCATTATTTCATTGATGAAATCGGCATTGATTTTTTCAGGATTGACCAAACCTTTCAACATCGGAAGAGCCCATTTACCATCTCCCATCATCATTCCAACATCGAAAGATCCTCCACCACCGATTCCACTATCGACATCAGCGGGTGGTGGGACAAATTGCTTACGAGTATGTTTACCAATTTGTTCAACCAATGCAGGCATATTAATCGGTTTTGACATTACTTCTGATATCCCTGCTTTCGCAGCAGTCAGCAAAAAATCATCGGTCACATTGCGCGATAATACGACGATGCGGCATTTGAATGCAAATTCGGGGTCACTCATTAAACGCTGACTAGCATCGATAACATCGCCAGTACTCCAATCCCCTTCTAGCAATACTACTTCTGGCATTGTTGCTAAGGCTGTACCTTCTGCTTGGCGAAGAGTACTAGCTCGTGTAATATCAAATCCTTCTCTTTCCAGTGATGACGCGAGGAGATTACGACGACCTTCATTCTCATCTGCAACGATTACCTTTGCCATGAAATCACCTCTTCAACCCCATAGGGGTCGGCCATCAGCCTTCAAACTCTCCCCTCCAAATGACGATTCTAGGCTGTTTTTTAAAGGGCTTCAATAAAGTCAATTAACGGCGTGAGATTTTTCCACCATTAGATGCATATGCTCTAAATCCGCCGCGCATATTGACCAACCGGTCTGCTTCAACACCTGAATCCATAAGTGTATGAATGGCTTTTGAAGACCTCACTCCACCAGCACAGTAAACAAGAATATCACCCTCTTGAGGAATCTTTCTTCTGATCTTTTGGATATTGAAATGTGGTTGGATAATCTTGCACCCTGGGATTTTACCAGTACCATTTGCTTCACCAATAGATCGAACATCAATAATAAATGGTTTCCAACCATTGTCGAGATCGGTAATCACTCGATTAGCCGAATAATTTCGGTATGGGGTCGAGAATAACTTCTTAAAAAATCCAAACATTATCCACAACTCAGTTAATAATTTCATCAGGCTTAGCAGCATGCCATGCTAGTATACCACCTGTTAGGTTGAATAGTCTTGAAGAATCAAAGCCAGATTGTGCTAGAAGCATTATTGCCATTTGCGACCTCATCCCAGATCTACAGTAAACCAAAACATCTCTATCCGCTGGTAAATCGTTCATTATCGACTGTACACTGGTATGTTCAATCTGTAGGTCGACTGTAGCAATTCTTGCTTGGTTATATTCCAGTTCAGAACGTACATCTAAAATAAACGGCGACCATCCATTGTCTCTCTTTTGAATTACTTCTTCCACGGTGATTTCGGCAATCATGATTTCTTCTCGGTTTGCTTTTCCTTTTTGAACTTCTTGCTCATTACCGATTTCAACATTATTCGAATTCGTTGCGCACCATTGACTAGAATCAAACATTTTAGTAACCATTTTTAAGTCCAATACTGGCACTCTATCATCACTTTTTGAATATTTCAAGGTCTTGAATTCCATTGTTTCCGCATCATAAATTAAAAGACGGCCCGACAAAGATTCTCCAATTCCCAATATGATCTTAATCGCTTCCGTAGCCTGAATCGAACCAATAACGCCTGGCAAGACCCCTAGAACACCACCTTCTTCACAATTAGGAACTGCATCAGCAGGTGGTGCTTCCGGAAATAAATCTCTGTAACATGGTCCACCGTTATGATTGAACACAGTAACTTGCCCCTCAAAACGATGAATTGAACCGTATATCCAAGGAATTCCTAGTATCGAGCAAGCATCATCTATCAAATATCGAGTAGGAATATTATCGGTTCCATCTATCAATACATCCCAGTTCTGCTGCAATATAGCAATTGCATTATCAGGAGTAAGTCTTTCTTCTATAGAAACTACTTGGATGGCTGGGTCAAGTGAATTAATACTCTCCTTTGCAGATTGAGACTTCGGTTTGTCAACATTATTTGTGTTATGGATAATTTGCCTTTGTAAATTAGAAATATCTACCTTATCATCATCGATAATGCCTATTCTTCCAATACCTGCTGCTGCCAAGTAAAGCAATGCAGGACTTCCCAATCCTCCCGCACCTACAACAAGAACACTAGCATCTGACAATTTTTGTTGGCCCGCTATGCCAACTTGTGGCAATGAAATATGCCGCGCATGACGAGACAGGTCGACCATAGCCCGGCCAGCGGCATCATAGCAATGAAGCCGCCGGAGATGTGAAATAAGACTCACTCGACGTTATCTTCTAGCCACTTTTCAACATCCATTGCTGCCTGACATCCCATCCCAGCAGCAGTAATAGCCTGTTTGTAGCGAGTATCAACTACATCTCCAGCCGCAAATACACCTTCGACCGAAGTCATAGTGTGTTTTTTGTGGAGAATGTATCCTTCTTCATCAGTTTCTACTTGCCCTTCTAGGAATGAAGTAATGGGGGTATGGCCAATTGCAATGAATGCACCTGTTGCCGCTATTGTCGATGTTGAACCATCACGAGGATCTTCAATAATAGCTCCAGACAATCCTTTTTCATCACTTAACCATTCCTTAATTTGACTAAAGGTTTTGATTTCTATCTTGTCGTTATTTAATGCTCTTTCATACATTATTGTTGATGCTTTGAAAACATCTCTGCGATGAAGGAGTGTAACTTTACTTGCAAAGCGAGTCAAAAATGTTGCTTCTTCACAAGCAGAATCTCCTCCACCGATAACCAATACTTCCTCGTCTCTAAAGAAAGCCCCATCACATGTTGCACATGTAGAAATCCCACGTCCTTTCTGCTCTTCTTCACCTTTAGCACCGAGCCAAATTGATTCTGCGCCGGTTGAAATAATTATTGCATGGGTCAAAAAGGTCTCACCCTCAACTACAACTTTGTATGGTTTCTCTGAAAGATCTACTGATTCAACATTTCTATCCTCGACCTTCAGTCCAAAGCGTTCTGCTTGTTCTCTTAATTCCATCATCATCTCAGGGCCGCCAATACCTTGTGGATAGCCAGGGAAGTTCTCGACATCACTTGTGAGCATTAATTGCCCTCCCGACATATATCCGGCGAACATTAGAGGCTCTAACATTGCACGTGCAGTATAAAGTCCAGCAGTGTATCCAGCAGGTCCACTTCCGATGATTATCACATTGTGTATGTCGTCGCCCATATCCTTTGCGGAGAGAATAGAATCTTTGAACATTGTCTATCAACATTCAAGAGTAAAACAATGTCGCCCTAGATACATGGATGTCATTTCACACTGGTTATGGGGAATGGCATTAACCAGAGGCAAGATGTCATGGAAAGTCAGTGGCCCGATGGGAGTCCTTCCTGATTTAGTCGCATTCATACCTTCGGCTATTTATGGTTTAATCTATAGTATAAAGCCGGTTCAAGTAGATGAAAATACAGTGACTTCCGACCTGCCAATCGCGTGGAGTATTTATCAATGGTCTCATTCTTTGACAATTGTAGTAATTTTATTTCTGGCTGCCTGGTACATTCTAAAGGCAAAGAATCATGAAAATCCAAAATATATGGCATGCGTATTTGTCGTACCTTGGTTTTTCCATATCTTATTGGATATTCCAGGCCATACGATTAGTTTCTTTCCAACCCCATTCCTATATCCATTCAGCGATTTCATGATAGATGGAACTCGTTGGAGCGAATGGTGGTTCTTCTGGCCACAAGCGATTGTTCTTGGATCTGTATGGTGGTATATTTTGAAGAAAGAAAAAAACTCACAGCATCGATGAGATGGCTGCTACTGCGGCTCTAGCATGAGGCTCAATACGCGGTTCAATATGCTCCGGTTTTGCACCGGGACCTATAATTCCCAAACCGATCGGTTTGTCGTGTTTTAATTGTAAATCTACTATTGCTTTAGTGACTGCTTGACCCATTGCTAAACCATGTTTTGTTTGTCCTTTCTCAATTATTCCCAAGCATGCTGCTGCATCGATTTCATCCCTTCGCAATTGTCTTTCAAGAGCAAGGGGGATTTCCATTGAACCTGGAACCCACACGATTTCAGCAATTTCCAACCCTAATAGTTCCGCTTCTTGCTTAGCGAATTCTAGCATTCTGGAGATTTCTTCCTTATGGTACGAACCGCAAATAATAGAAATTTTAGCCATGATATCACTTCTCTGCAAGTATTCTCTCTACTGTGGATACTATTGTTTGGGTGTTTGAATCTATCTCAATATTCACTGCATCACCTTCTTGTTTTGAACCCAACGTCGTCATACGGAGAGTTTCAGGAATGATATGCAGTGTGAAAATATTTGATTCGACGATTCCAACTGTTAATGAGATTCCATCGATTGCGACAAATCCTTTCTCGATGATGTACTTTTGCAATGAAGGTGGAGCGATAATAGAGATATCTTTACCTTCACCAAGTTCTGTGATTGAATGAATTAATCCAGCAGACATAATGTGGCCGGACAACAGGTGACCACCCAACTCATCTCCAAAACGAAGTGCTCGTTCAAAATTAACTTCACTACCCATTTCCAAGTCGGAGAGTGTTGTTCTGTGTAATGTTTCCGCAATTACATCAAAATTAACATTTGAACCATCTATTGAAGTCACAGTCAAACAGACTCCATCGATACTAACACTTGCACCAATTTTTAGATTTTCAGTTTCAGGCAAGGTGATTGACAATGTCATAACCGACTCACCTTGTGAAGTGGCATTGATTGTTGCAATGCCCTGAACGATTCCAGTAAACATTCACTCACCATCCTTTGAGTCATTGGATTGTTTTCTCTCTGAAGCCAATTCTAATATTCGGGCAATAATCTTACGAGTACCATCTAAGTCATCACTAAGACCTTCAACCCTAATGACTTCTATAGAATCGAGACCTAATTCTAATAATTGGGATTTTATTTTCTCTACCGCATGTATTTGGTCATAACCAAGTGCAATAATATCGGGATTAACGATTGGTAAGATATCAAAAATCGGTACATCGGGTGGATTGCCAATTATTGAATCATCTACTGGTTTTAATCCTTCAACCATTCTACGGCGCAAATCTTGTCCAGTAACCGGTTCATGCTTTCTCTTTCGAACTGTATCATCGTGTGCAACAACTACTGTGAGGTGGTCTCCCAATGCTTTGGCTTGCTCTAAGTAGTGCAAATGTCCTGCGTGGAGTAAGTCAAAAACTCCAACCGCCATTACCCTCTTCATCATCTCACCTAATCACTTGCAACAGGTTGCTATTTTTGTCAATATCGGTTGGTAAATTATAAATTTAGAGCATCGATTAATTGTGCCCCTTCTAGGAATGGAATGTCTCTCTGCATGGCCCAAGCACGTGCATCTTCTACTGACAATGCTCCGTCACCATCTGGCTGTAGCATCTCTGCGCCGATGACCACAGGAATCATTTTTGCAAGACGCGCCAGCCCTACCGCCAACTCAGTATGCCCTTGGCGACGGGATAATCCACCTTCCGACTCTCTGCAAACCGGAATGTGCCCTGGAGTCCTAAACTCGTTGCCAAGTGCTTTTCTTGCTCCTTCTCCGCTAAGTCCAGCCAGTTGGCATTCTTCGGATAATTCTGCAAAACGTCGTGTTGTCAAAGCTCTGTCGTAATCTGTAATTCCAGTATATGTCCCACGGTGATTTAATGATAGTGTAAATGCTGAGCGAGAATCATAACGTAAATCATTGGTAACTAATTCCTTTAGTACTAAATTATCTGAAACCAATGCTGGATGAGTATGTAGATCTTGTAAAAATGGCAGAGAAAACAACTCTCCTATCTCATGCCCTATTGCCAAAAAGAGCAACCCTCCACAATCCTTTCTCAATTGACGCATAGTGGCCGGCTGGGCGAATTGTCCAGGGAATAGTAAATCGGTTTCCCCTTCTCTGTTTTCGGAGTCAAACAGGCAAATTGGGTTACCGATTTTGAAGGCCTCAATGGCCTTAGATATCGCCTCGTCCATGACCACTCGTTATGCCCCTACTTCATAGATAGTCGTATGCACTATTATAGTGAAATGGGAAGAAAAATAATAGATTTGGCAAACAGTCAACAGAAAGGGGTTAAGGAGAGGCGACAATTGGGTTGGTTCTGCGGAGGGGTCATGCTATGCCAATCAAGTTAGGTCCGGCCGGAATCCCATTGTCCTGTAAAGGTAGGACAATTGTTGAAGGAATGGATGATATCATTTCACTCGGATTAGAAACAATGGAAGTTCAAACCGTTCGCATGGTTGCTCCAAATCACTTTGAACAATATTGGCAAGCCGGTGTACTTTCAAACAAAACCGAGTTTGAAATGAATATTCATGGGCCATATTATTCAGAATTATTGGGTAACAGAGTTGAGAGGGGTCGAAGCCTAACCAAAATTGAATCAACTTTACAAGCAGCCCGTACAATTAATGCTCGCCATATCACTTTACATGCCGGCCATTATGGTGACATGGGTCGTGGAACTGCTGCTAACGAACAAGTTGCAAATGTATTCGCAGGAATTGTCGACCGAGTTGCCGAAATATGGCATGATGACGAGGATGAATTCCCTGTATTCCCTTGGATAAAGGATGGCACTCCATCTAAAATCGGTGTTGAAACATCTGGAAGGCAAGAATTGTGGGGCAGTTTGGAAGAAGTTCTAGAAGTTGTCAATCACGTTGAAGGAACAATACCTGTTCTCAATATTGCACACATTCACGCCCGAGGACATGGAAGAATGAGAACCTCTGAAGATTACGGTGAATTATTTGACCAAGTAAGAGAAAGTATTGGAACAAAGGAATTCTATTGTCACTTCTCTGGAGTAGACCACCGCGGTGGAAATGCAATGCATTATACTCAAATCAAGAAATCTGACTTGAACTTTGAACCACTGGCAGATTTCATCGTTGAAGATGGTGGATGGTTAGACATCACATTGATCTCTGATTCACCATTGCTAGAACACGATGCAATGTATATGCTACAAAATATCGAAAAATCACGTCATAGGCAACTTGAGCGTAAGGCCCGTGAGAATAGAAGGCTAGCACTAACCCTTCAAAGTGGAAATTCTGAAAATGCAATCACTGCTCGCAAAGCACAACAACAAATGCATCTTGAAGCAGTTGAAGAAAAGCCTGCTGCTAAGAAATCCAAAACAGATGAGGAAGAAGCAATTAATTTCGAAGATGATGATGAGGACCTTTTCTGATTTGGCATTAGCAAATAAGTTGTAAAACTTAACTGTACCATTATCCTACAGTGGTAAGCGACTTAAGCAAAGAGTGTAGGGTGCCTATTGGTTGGCATGGTGTCCATTGGAATTTTAGGCCTCGGAAATTGGGGTAGCGCTATCGCTAAAATATGGCTTGATGATGGTCATAAGGTCAAAGGTTGGACTATTGAGTCAGAAGTATATGAATCCATAACAATGGAAAATATCAATCACAAATATCTCCCAAAACTATCTCTCAAAGGCATGGATGTTTCAATGCATATTGCAGATACCCTAGACGGGGTTGAAGTTGTGGTTCTTGCAGTACCTTCTTCAGTTATTTTGGAGGTAGTAGACCAAGTTATCCCACACCTACGCCCTAGACATGTTATTATTGATTTAGCCAAAGGGTTAGCCCCTGGTAATCAAATGATTTCACATGCTATTCAAGAAAAATTGACTGCTGCTGGTATGGCTAATCCTTTGGCGGTTGTTACAGGTCCAACAATCGCACCTGAAGTCGCAGCGGGAGTAATGACTACTGCATTGGTTGCAAGCGAAGATGTTTCTGTTGCCAAAAAATTAGCAAAAACATTAACCACTCAAACTTTCATCTTACATCCTGCATCCGATCCGGTCGGTGCTGAACTTTGGGGTGCTTTCAAAAATGTAGTTGCACTTGCATGTGGATTGGTTGATGGATTGAAACAAGTTGGTACATTGGGTGGCGATAATCTCAAGGCTGCGATTTTTATGGCTGGATTCAAAGAAGGTTGCTTATTACTACCCCAACTGGGAGCAAGAGCAGAAGTTGCATTCGGACCTGCTGGATTAGGAGACCTTTATGTTACTGCGACTTCACCGCATGGAAGAAATCGTACTATGGGTGAAAAACTGGGAACTGGATTAACACTAGATGAAGCATTGGAAGAGATGCACATGGTTGCTGAAGGTGTAAGAGCAACAAGGATGTTCATTGATAGAGCAGAAGATGGCAACATTAAGGTCCCATTCACCAAGGCATTGAATACATTACTCAATGGAGATATCGATGCTGAAGAGTGTTGCCGAAGGATAGTTAATCTCAACTGAGTTGATATTTGTAAAACTGCTTATTCTGCGGTGCTGTTTTGAATGGTAGCGTTGTGGCAATGCTATGGCGGCGGAATTGACAGAGTTAGAAGCTAGATTATTTGAGTGGCTACGTCAATCGGATTTCCACCTAACTCCTTGGTCTACAGAGGATGCTGCACAAATTTTTGAAGTTGAAACTGATGTTATTTACGAAGCGATTGCTTCTCTAACAAAGAAAGTCCCTGAACGTATTCAAGTTTTTTACAAAGATGGTTCACTACATATTGCAGCTGAATAAGATTTATTCTTCTGAGCCATCTTCTTGATGGACAAACTTGCCGTGATGGTGCAATGATGCCATCTTTGCTGGAAGAAAAATTGTAGACCAAGAGGGTCTTTGTACATCTCCTTCTTCTGTGAATTTAGAGCGTATTATCATCGATAACATATCTATCAAAACAACCACTATGAATACGATAATCAACAATGCAACCACCTTATCGTATTGTAACATTTTTAGATAGGTATTGAGGTATAATCCAATACCACCCGCACCGACTAAACCGATTACAGTTCCATGTCTTACATTATATTCAAACATGAACATAAGATGAGATAGTAAATTATTTGCAGATTCAGGTATCGCAACTAAATAAGTTATTTCTGCACGGGTCATTCCCATCGCTCTGGCTGCTTCAAGAGGTGCGTTACTAATTCCTTCCATAGATTCAAATTGTAATTTACCAAGATAACCAACTGTGTAAAAGGTCATTGCGAATATTCCTGCAAGTGTACCGATGTCAAAAATAATCACGAATAATATTGCCCAAATTATTGATGGTAAACTTCTCATTGCTGAGAGGATTACTCGCGCAGGAAATGAAACCCACTTTGGAGATAAGTTATTTGCAGCAAAGGCTGCCAAAGGTAAGGCGATAATAAAACCAAAAGCAGTTGATACAAAGGCAATTTTGATAGTTTCAACCATTCCTATCCACGCAACTGAACAAAATAGACCTATACTCTCTTCACAAACTGGATATGATTGTGCTTCTAATACGGACCAGTTAGGTGGCCACAATGATTCATCAAAGAAAATTACCAAATTGCTCCATCCACCTTCTAATCGGCCCCAATCACCAACTAAATCATTGAATGTGATCAACGCTAAAAGCAAGGATATTGAAGCGACTGCGAAAACTCTTGTATTCATTGAATCTCCTCCTCAATCAATTTACCATCAACAATTCTCCAAATTCTATTTGCAACTTGATACGCCAACTCTTCATGGTGTTCAACCATTACTAAGGCAGACTTCTTCTCTTTAATCGTCGCTTTAACAGCCTTCATGACAATTTCAACATTGTCATCGTCTAATTCTCCTAAGAACTCATCAGCAAGAACGAGTTTGGGTTGTTGGGCAACAGTTCTTGCTGTTGCGACCCTACGTTGCTGGCCACCGGATAGCGTCCTAACCGGCTGATTAGAAAAATCAGTCAAATCAAAATTGCGCAATGCTTTGTCAACTATTGGTCGTAACTTTTTGGGTAAGGGGAATATTGGAGGCAACCATTTTGACGCATGCATTCTTGCACCCATTTCAACATTTGAACGGACACTCATATTGCTAATTAATCCGAGTCTTTGAGGAATATACCCTAAACCTCCTCGACGTTTTACTTTCAATTCCACCGAACCTGAAATCGGCCTAATCAATCCTGCTAAAGTTCGCAGCAGTGTTGTTTTACCGATTCCGGAGGGGCCCAATACCGCAATAACATCACCAGAGTAAATCTCTAGATTAATCTCATCGATCAAAGTTGTTTCGTAGCCGACAGAAACATCAACTAACTTTGCTAACAATTTGGCCATATTAATTACTCCAACAATTGTCTTTGCTCATGCTTGGTATTTTTCTTCCATGTATTGTGAGATTCCAGGAACGTGCGAAATTAGACCAGAGTATGAATCCAAATGTAGTTCAGTGGTGCTTTCAACTATCCCAGGGGTGTTGAGAATATTTTGTAAAATTGAACGCCCATCTTCACTCTCTTGTAATTTTACCAATGCAGATACAATCGCGGCTCTATCTGAATCTGAGATTGAATTAGGCTGGTACATTAGTGGATGGCTTGGTGCATTTCCAAATGCTGGTAATTTGATGTAATCGGCTAGATCCAAGCACCAATCATTATTATCTTCGATTACTTCATTATTGCAATATGTGTCAACTGTGGAATCTTTGGCAAATGCAACCTCTCCTTTACCATCGCTTAGGCACTTCATAGCACCTGAATAGCCATAATATGGAGTGCCTGATTCGGGGATACTCGCATCCTCATTAAAGAAATTAAAGATAGTGTTACGCAATGATTCAATATCTTCTGCATCGCCGATTACCTCGGTGTAGTTATTTCCGATTAGATAACCCATCGGAATCAACATTCCAGCTGACTTTAACCATCCAGTGTGACATGATGTTTTTCCTTGTAGCAAAGCGAAAGGATCTGTTGATTCATTTCCATCTTGAAGCGCATCTGCAACATCGCTACCATTCAGTACCCATGCATGGGCTTGATAGTAGGTTTTTCCATCACTGTTCATATCCGCTGCAGCAACCTGTAATCCGTATTTTTGCCAACCGACCCAACCTGCTCCGCCATCCATGAAAGCCATATCAGCAGAACCGAAACGTAATGCTTCCAAAGCAAGGGCATCAGAAGTGATAGGGTACAATTCTACTGGTTTGCCTATTTGTTGCGACAAATAATCTGCGAGTCGATATGGGTTTTCATCAAAGTTGCTATAATCATCTTTGATCAAAAATGCAATTTTTATTGATTCGGGTACAATCACGCCATCATCATCAATTGTTTGCTTACCACCAATACATCCACTAAGACTAGATGCCACCATTATTAGAATTATAAAAATTGATTTTACCGACATAAGCAACACTGATTTAGGCCGCCCTAAAACACTCCTCTATATGAAGGTTTAGGGCGCCCTAAATCTCATGCTTCCGCAGCATTACTGCTAAATTTCGCCACATCATAGTCTTTCATGCAGAAAGCCAATCTAATACTAATTCCTCTGCATACCGATCGGTTGTTAGATCGGGGTGTCCAAGAGGTCTAATGATGACTAAAATCTGTAATTCCCCGCCCCAAGTTGAGGTCGCTGCACAAAGTACTTCGCCAACTTTAACTCCTTCTTTATTTGACCCGATTGATAGTGACCGCAGTTCATATTGACGAATCACAATCTCTTCATCAATTCCAAGCGTATTACTCACATAGCGATGTGTCTCTTGATTCGGTATGGGCGTGAGTGCCATTTCTTCAGGGTTTAATCTAACAAATGACAATTCATCATCTAGTAATTCAATTGCTTGGTGTAATCTTGATTGCTCCAACCCCATCAATGATGCCAAATTTAAACTTGAACTGGCAGAACCAAAGACACCTAATTGGTGGGGTGTTCTAATCGAAATAGATTGAATTATTTCCAAATCTAATTCTCCCGCCGATGGAGCCATAATCCACGTATATTGCTGACTAGCTGGCCAAAGAGGTGCATTGGGATTCTCAGTTAACAACGGATTCCCCCAAGAATCTGGTGATTTGGGTTGAGATACAGGAGCTAAACTTCCAAGCATTATCATACTGATTAAGAAAACACAAACCATCGTCCTAGGAACTTTTGTTTGGGCCCATGTTATTCTGCCAGCAGGTGACAATATCGACAATATCAAACCAAGTGGCGCAATTACCAAAACACCGTAAGGTACTATCCAAATCAAAATTATGGATAAGCCGAGGAATTCTAAACCCATTGGACCAAATACATCTCTATAATTGAAGACAATTGAAGTTTCTCCTTCTATAATTTCTTGTTGCTTAGCAAATCCCCTATACTGTATATAGATGACAACAATAATCGCAACAATAAGGCCCGCAGAATAAATTATACCCCCTAGCATTGCTGTTCCCGTAAATGGATTGAATTCCTTTCAGTGATGATACTTTTCCTTTGAGGGACTATGAAACGGTAGAATATCAAGTGATTGCGATTTAGGCGTACACATGGCGGAGGTCATTTTACAACTTGTTGGCGCATCTTGTCGCCACTACATTAGCGCTCCAACGCTAACAAAACCATGGAAGAAAATTCGTGGTCCCGGCATTCCTAAAATCGACTTAGCCTTACACAGAGGTACAATATTAGGCCTAGTTGGCCCAAATGGTGCAGGAAAAACAACCTTGCTACGAATGTTGGCGGGAGTCTTACCTCTACAGAAAGGGAATGTCGTGTTCACTTCTACAAAGGGTGGCCAAACGATTGAAAGAGAATTATCAACCAGTGTTGAATTGAGGGAACTTATTGGACATATGCCGGAGCAAGTTCGCTGGCAGGGCAAAAAAACAGTTCATGATGCAATGGTTGAAATCGCTGCTATGAGAGGTTCATCAGAACATCGTATTCTTGGATTGATTAAACTGGTAGGTTTGAAATCAAGAATTGATTCTCCACTAGATGAATTGAGCCAGGGTATGCGGCAGCGTCTGACCTTAGCCACTGCATTACTGGGTTCTCCGAATATTCTACTTCTCGATGAACCATTCAATGGATTAGACCCTGTTGCAGCACAAGCATTTGCCCAACTATTACGACAATTGAGTGAAAAAGGAGTTTCTATTGTAATCTCCTCTCACCAAGTATCAGGGCTAATTGGGATAATAGATAGAATCGCATTACTTCATCGCGGTCAACTACTAATCGAAGGTGAAATAAAATCGGTCGAAAAAGAGTTACAATTGAGTGATAGATTTGACTTAACAGGAACTTCACAGCCACCATCATCTGAGTTGATTGAAAAGTTAGGAATGGAACTGCTTGAATTTGAAACTAACCAAGACTCTTGGCAAATTCAACTGAAGGGTAATGCTGATGGCGTACTGAAAAAACTCATTAGTGAAGGGATTGAAATAGAATCTTGGCAACCACACGCACCCGATTTAGTAGAGATGTTATGCTCTTCAACAGGGCTTAGAGTAGAGGATGTTGGCTTAGAAATAACTTCATCCGCATTCCTACCACTGATTCATAGGAAGGTGGAAGAAGAATGAGCGGAAAAGCATCAAACCTAAAAGTAATCTCTCTTATTGTCAAAGAAAAAATCTTCTCGACAAGAATGTTATTGATGTTCCCAATATTACTATTGTTTATTCCTGGAATGGCTTGGGGATTTTCAGACCCTAACATCATTCTCCCAGGTGGTCATCGACCTGAAACACCGATGGAAGTGCTATTTTATTCCAGTCTTGGAATTGTTTTCGGTGGAACTATGTGTGCTGTTTTAATGGCGTTTGATGGTGTAAGCAAAGAAAGAGCAAGTGGAGTACTAGAAGTGAAATTAGCTCAACCTATGTCTCGCTTAAATCAAACACTTGCACTAGTACATGGTACTTCTATTGCAGTAATTATTCCCGTAACTATTTTGGTGCTAATCTCAGCATTTATTATTCGTTATAGAATGGGCGTTTGGCCAGAACTGATGGATCTCATTGTCCACATTATCGCAACTGGACTGATCTTAATATGGTATACATTATTCACCCTAATCGCTTCTTCAAAAGCGAGAGAGCAGGGTACTGCAATGGCCTTTGGAGTTGGAATTTGGTTTTTCTTCACATTCTTGTGGGCATTGGTAACAAGCATGGTTGCCTTTGCTTCTGGAATTGCCATCGGCCAAGATAATGATTCTTCTTGGATTGCATTAGAAGGAGCACTTGATTTATTTTCACCAAATGGCGTATATCACCACATATTAGAAACACGATTATCTGGTGTTCAACGCGGTGTTTCTGGTTGGCAAATTACGATAATGGCAATTGCTTGGACCGTTTTGCCACTTTGGATACTTGCAAGACGAATGGAAAATTTAGTTCCTTGAAAATATAGCAAAACACTGCCCATTAAGGGGCAAGTGTATTAGATGACACTTAGTATCAATTGATATGGCAGATGTACACGCTAGGCTGAAAATTTCTTCATTACTTCTCAGCGTAATAATGTTGATGATGACATTTTCACCGATGCAACTTCAAGAAAATAGATTTGAAGAACATATTGTTCCTAATGTTGAAGCAAGACAAGATGCTGGTGAAGTTAATTGCAGTGGATTGACGTTTGAGGATTTATTCGAATATGATTTTGCACATTTTGAACTTGAGATTCTGGATGACTGGGCGACTTCTAACTACTATGCCAACTCTTGGGTGAATGGTTCTAATGGAGCTGTAGTTAGAGATAATCTCGATGGTTTATTTGACGGCTTAGCACCTGGTGGAGGCAATGATTGGTTGAGTTCTGATGAGAGAGATGCTGTTAAAGCGATTGGACCAGATTGTATCGCCGACATGGACACAAGAATCGGACTGAAAGAAGGATGGTCACATCGCAGTGGTGTTGATTGGAACAATTGGAGTTTCGTTCAAGAGGGGATCGCATTGGATGAGGTAAATCTAGTTCCATCTGATCATGAAGAAAAAAGAACTTGTCAAAATTTGTTAGCATCTAATGGTTGCTATGAGATTCCTGTTTCAGCAACTGATGATTTAGAAATCAGTATGTTCCTTGCCGATGGAGAGGCATATAACACCCAATTTAACCAATTACCTAACAAAGGGGTGTCAAATTTCACTCTCGCATTAAATGTTACAAATGTGACTGATGCAATGTTTGTATTCACATTCCCTCAAACTCAAGGTTTGCGAATGCTAGAATATGCAACATTGGATGATGGCATTCAGAATGATGCACTAGAAATACCAATAGTAGAAAATCTTCCAAACGGGAGAATGAGAGTTTCTATTGATGTTGAATATCCTGCTTCGAATTACCCAGCAATTCGTGAAATATATATTGACTTCACTACTCAACAAGTTGAAGATAATGACATACCAATTTGGAGCAGTAGTGCACCTGATGATGGAATGATAATCCCGTTATCTGATGATGGAACTGTTATCGCTGTAGATGGAGAAAATACTGAAAATTGGGCAACTGATAACCATGGTTGGACATTAGATTGTGACTTCGTTGAAGATGGCTGGTCGAGTCAAATGGATGAGGATGGGGCATTTATCATTACATCTGTTGGCACTGGTACTTCACAAGCAACTTGTAACCTCATCGATCCGTATGGAGAATCTTCAGAACTATCTAGAACTTGGACATTTGGTCAACTATTTACATCAAGTGCTGTGATGAATGAAGAAAGTGAGGAAGTAGAATTTACCATCACGCCAACTGGATTGGTTGGAGAAATGACAATAGTGGCTCATGCTCACCAATCAGACAATATGGCAGACGCAAAAACAATCACAGTTGCTACGAGTGAAATAACAACTGGTTTATCACTCAAGAAATTAAGACCTGGTATGGTAATGATAATGGGGGCTGCTGATGCAACTAATATGATGCCATATTCCTTTATTCTGAACTTTGGCCTTGAAAAATCAAGTTCTCCACCAGTTATAGAATTGGTTACTGGAATAAGTCAAGAAAATGCTACATGGGACGATAGCGGATTGAAATTTACCTTGAAAGGTATAGTGATCGACCCTGATGGTGAGGAAGTGACTCTATTGCTATCACTTTGCGGTGGCTCAACAACTGATTTCACCCAAGTCGGAACTAATTGGGAAATTGATGTTTCAATAGCCTCTTGTATGCAGCAAGGAATTACTGAATATGATGTAATTATTTCTGCTACTGATGAATCGGGAGTAATCGGAACACTATCTGTTTTCGTTCCTGACCCTTATGCTGAGGACAATGGTGGTGCCATAATCGATGATGGCAAACCTTCTGAAGAGGGTGGGCTACCCTCATTATCTATGCTTTCAACACTGATAATTACATTATTGGCAATGGCATTTTGGCAAAGAAAACAATATTTGTGAATACCGACCCCCTTAAAGGAGGAGGGCTTCCGCATTGTGTTTAGGGAATACCATGTTTACTGGTACTATTGAGTCGTTGAGCCACGAAGGTGGATTACTTGTCAAATTTACAGGTTCGTCACCTGCGCTAGAATCTATAATTACTGATGCCGCTACTGGCGATTATATTGGTAAGGTGGATTCAGTACTAGGAAACACTAATTCTCCATTAGTTCATGTTGCACATATTGAAAGAAAACTCAACATGCAAGACTTAGTTGGAAAGGAAGTCGGCGTGAGGTCGAAAAAACCTCGTGAAGAACGCCAAAACAACCGTGACCAACGCAATGAAAGAAGCGGAGACCGTGATGGCTATCGCGGAAGTCGCGACGAAAGAAGGCAGGAAAAAAATCACCAGCCAAGTGAAGATTGGGATTGCCCTCAATGTCAAAATAATAATTATTCATTCCGTCAAAACTGTAACCGCTGTGAAGCACCTAAACCAAGTTCAGGTCGTTCAAGCTCTCGCCGCGATGAAAGATACGGCGGTAGAGATGACAATAGAGGTGGGCGTGATGACAACAGAGGTCGTGATGACAGCCGCGGAAATCGTGACGGTGGGCGTGACTCTAACCGTTCTAATGGACAACGAGATGGTCCAGATAACAGTAATGATTGGGAATGTCCTAAATGTCAAAACAGTAATTTCTCATTCCGTTCGGAATGTAACCGATGTGGTCTTGAAAAAGAAGGCGGAGAACCTAGCCCTTCTCGCCAACGAAGTGACAGAAGCGGTGGAAGAGATGGTGGAAACAGAGACCGCAGAGATAGTGGAAGCGATAGATTCAGTGGATCCGATAACCGTAGTGGTGGTAATGAAAGCCGCATGGACGGGGATTGGGACTGTCCTAAATGCCATAATAATAACTTCGCAAGAAGAGATGAGTGCAATCGATGTGGTCTGGCTCGTTCAGGCGGCGCCAGAAGAGATCCTGGACGCAGCAGCGGTGGTGGCTATAGTGGCGGCGGCGGAAGAGATTCTGGACGTAGCGGCGGTGGTGGCTATAGTGGCGGCGGCGGAGGAAGAGATTCTGGACGTAGCAGCGGTGGCGGCTATAGTGGCGGCGGCGGAAGAGATTCTGGACGTAGCGGCGGTGGTGGCTATA
>ERZ890604.307-NODE-307-length-17873-cov-6.403188_pt1 | contig 17873 bp, 20 predicted proteins | sample MGYA00521097_ERZ890604 | MGnify/ENA primary metagenome ERZ890604 (study PRJEB32303, sample SAMEA104408625) | aquatic metagenome | biome: Brackish water; feature: Chemocline; material: water | place: Baltic Sea | collected 2014-10-26T21:54:00 | depth 120 m ... | reverse complement strand
CCTCGTCTAGTTACACCTTGTGAAAATGCTAACATTTCTGCGTCAACTACCTTTAGAAATGGTATTACTCCAGTACTCTCTGACCCCGCAGAGGTTTTACTTCCTACTGAGCGAATGTCATTCCAACATCCCCCAATCCCACCACCTACACTTGAAAGAAAAGCATTTTCAGTGTAATGGCCTGTAAGCCCTTGTCGGCTATCTTCAACGTAGTTTAGAAAGCAGCTAATTGGAAGTCCACGATTTGTACCGCCATTACTAAGAATGGGTGTAGAAAACATAAACCACAACTTACTTGCATAGTCATAAAGTCTCTGTGCATGTGCTTCATCATCAGAAAAGGCTTTAGCTGCTCTAGCAAATGCGTCTTGGGGGGAAGTTTCCCCTTCAATCAAATATCTATCCTCTAGTGTTTTAATACTAAATTCTGATAAGTATTTATCCCTGTTATAGTTAAGCTGCATCGAGCATTCTCCGTGTTACCTCTGACAAATTATCAGCCCCTATTGCATCGTCGCAATATGTTATTAAATCCATTAACTCATAGTTCTTGAGTAAAATTTCTGCATTAGCATTCAACTCTTGAATATACTTGTAATGTCCTGGAATAGGTATGCTATCATAGATTGTCATAGCGTCCCCATACTCTTTTATTAACTGTTCTGCACGTTTTGGGCCAATACCATTAATGCCTGGTACGTTATCTCCTTTATCGCCAGTTAGGCACTTAAAGGATATATACTCCTCACGAGAAACACCGTAATGCTCAGACCAATTCTCTACTGTTATTTCTTTTCTAGTGACATAAGAGAACCTATTTACTCCATCTTGGATTAGTAAGTCCCAATCTCGGTCACTAGATACTAGCCAAATATTATCTAATTTATACTTCTTCTTATGTTTTACTAGGTGGGCAGCAAGATCATCTGCCTCTACACCTTGAAAACGAATCACTTTATAACTCTCTGCTAGTAACTCTAAGGTTTCTTCATACTCTTCAAAAAAGTCTTTGAAAGCCTGTGCTTCTGCCTCTGTTTGTGTCTCGTACTTATCTTTTCGGTTCTGCTTATACTCTGGTAAAATTTCTTTTCTGTAGCTAGACGAACCCCAGTCGGCTGTGATAATCACATTCCCACATTTATAAGACGTTGCTAAAGATTTTACTGTTGTAACATAATCATGTCGAAAGTCTGTTCTACCTGCGTGTTTCCATCTAAAAGCTAAGTTCAAAGCATCAACTATAAGTGTTGAACCTGCATCTATCTCATTAAAATTAAAAGCCACCTATAAACTCCACTACTTCATTCTTTAACCATTCTTCTGCTAGTAGTGCGTAGCAGTCAAGAAACGAGATATACATCCACTCTGTGCATACTTCTGGTTTCTTGGCTGTACATACAAACACTTTAGAGCGGTCATATTTGAAAAATAATAAAGGCTTCTGGTCTCCGCCGTCTGCCTGTACTACTACCTTTTTCCACCAACGAATTAAATCATTTGTCTTAGGTTGTGTAAATATTCTATCACTTAAGGGGGACTCTTTGTAGTTCTTAACCTCTATGCAGAAATGGTTTCTTTGATTAGGAACATATAAGTCTCCCTTCAAATATTCAAGTGCCCCAGAGGCGGGAACTCTTTCAAACTTCAGCCCTGTTAACTCTCGAAGCATGTCCCTTACTAGATACTCCCCTCTCGCTCCCTTCGCTCTCGAATCTACCATAATCTCCCTCTGTCTTGCCACAATAACTACATGACTTGTTTTCTTCTACATGATGTTTACACTCATCATAAGCCCACCAAACTCTTCTCCTACCTGCTCCCACTATTCTAATCCACTAACGTTCCCGTTCTTGACCACTTCTATTTTCTCAAGAAGTGGGTGCGTCCATCCATGCGATACAATGTAAGTATTCAGGTCTTCGCCTAATAGTACTTCTACCATCTTCTCGCGACCTGCATCATCTAATACGTTGATGACTTCATCTAGAAATAATACATTGATTCTAGACTTCGAAATACTACTCATTAACTTGCGAATTGCGATAAGGGTAGCAGTGTTAACTCTAGCTAACTCTCCAGAAGAAAGAGCTAGAATATCTACTATATTACCGTTATCCGTTATCTGCACATTCAACTTATCGTTAGAAACTACAAACTCTAAGGTGAATCTACCGTCAGAAAGCTCTCCAAGATACTCATTAGTTAGCTCTTCTAACTCTTTCACTAAGTTTTCTATCTTATAGGCTAACAATCCATTAGTGCTAAAGGCTTTCTTTAATACTTCTAAATTATTATCTAATTTAACACAATCATCCAACTCGGCTTGGCAGGCATTTAATTGTTCAATAAACGCGTCTGTCTGCTCTTGAATTACTTGTATTCTAGTATTTCTCTTTGTTCTTAGTTCATTTTCCTTCGAGAGTTTCGATACAGTGTCTTTTGCGTTTTGTAGTGTCTCCTGTAAGCTAGAAATCCTACTATCAAGCTGTCCTTTGTCCACAGGCTCACTTTGTAAGCCGTGGTCAATAGACCTGTACAAATCTTCCCAATCTTTCTTAGCCTTTGCATTAGCTGCGTAGACATTATTGTTCGCTTTAATTCTTTCAATTTCATCCATCAACTCCTTCATTTTAGTACTAGCGGAGCTACTCTTCTCCACTTCCGCCTCCATGAGACCCTGTTTGAAGGAATTATCAACAGATTGTTCACAAGTAGGACAAGTATCCCCCAATCCCTCCAGCTTTTTCAAAAGCCGTTGAGCACCCGCAGCGACTGCGTTTAGACTACCTACTTCAGACTGCAAAGTATCATAGCTTTCTAACTGTTTAACACTAGAATCAGTTATTGCTGCAATATCAATAGTACTTATAATAGCCTTATATTGATTATTTTTACTGATTTTTTTATTTTTCTCCGAGATATTTTGAAGTTCTATCGTCAAAGAAGCCAATGCCTTCTCATCTTCGGATGTATTAATATCAAAATCTAACAGGGGTACTATATTGGTATCCCCTAATTTATTATCTTCGAGCCATTTTTCTACGGTCAATAACTTAGAAGTTATACTTGCAATACTAAGTCCTGATTGCTTTGATGCCTCTTTAAATATCTCGAACAATTCGACATAATGTTCCAAGTGCAACAAATCTATCAAGAACTTCTTACGGTTTGCGTCAGTAGCAGTAAGAAACTGTAGACTAGCATTCGTATTCTGATATACTAGCTGTGAAAATGTCTTGAAGTCGATACCTATAATATCTTGAATAGACTTATAGGTATTTGTAGCTGTGTGGCTAGAGATATCTTCTCCAGCTTTTTCCAGCTTTACTTTAATAGTAGAGCCTCTATTTACTGTTATCTCATAGCTTTCGTCATCTTTGACAAAGGAAAGGTAGATATTATAACCATTATTAATATAACGATTTGGAATATCTGCCTTCTTAATACCCTTAGAGTTTTTATTATATAGAACCTCTTCAATAATTAACGGTATGGAGGACTTCCCCATACCGTTAGTACCGATAATTTGTGTTACTATGTTTTCATCTAGCTGTAGCTCATTGCCTGAGCCGTAGCTAAAGCAATTATCCCATTTCAGCTTTTGAAGCGTAATCATTATAAGTTCCTAGAATGTCTGGTATTTTATTTTCTGATATTTCTAATATGTAGCTTAGGTACTCTATTAGCTCCTCTTCTACAGTCATATCTTTACTAATAATAAGACTTGCTTCTGATTTTCGAACTACTACTTTCTTATCAAGAAGGTCTGAGTTCTTAATACCTGCTAAGTCTTGAATGTCACCCTGTATTTCATATATAGTATGGTCATAAGGCGTAGATATCATATCATCTTGACTACTTACTGTTTTACGAATTAGCTGTGGAAGATTGAAAGCCTCCCACAACCAAGTCCAGTCGTGTTCATTAATGAGAATATATCCTGTCTTTACCGCACTTCTATGAAAAGAGGTAGTCATAGGACTGCCTGGGTACACTATGTTACGTTGGCAATTGCTGTGTGCATGTAAATCACCAGCGAAAACTACAGGGAACTCTGAAAACCTTTCTAAATCAATCTCAGGCTTTACATGAGGAGGTATTTCACCTCGTACATGTGTAAACAGTGCTTTAGTCTTATCAAAATGTTCAACACTGTCTTTTCTATGTAAATCTGCGTAAGGCAGAATACCAAAGCCTAAATCATCATCAATATAAGAAATATCAACAATGTGTATCAAAGGATTAATATCTCTTGATACTTGTTTTAACTGAGTAAAGAATGTCTTGTTCTTCCTAGTAGCTTCATGATTGCCATCGTAGATAATGGTTGGAATCTTTACTGATCGAATAAACGAAAAGTAAAGTTCCAACTCCTCCATGTTCGGCAGCCTATCAAATAAATCACCACCTATAATGTGCATATTGCACTCTTTCTCTAAATCATAGATTTGTTGAAAGAATAGATTGTAGCGATTTAATGCCCATGCTACTGGGACATTCTTCTGTCCCAGCTTTATGTGCCAATCTGCCGTGAATAAAATCATCCTACTTTAAACTCATCTTCTAACATTTCATCATCGTTATCTTTACTGCCTGTTCGCAGACGATCCAGAAGTTCTTTCTGTGCGTCTGGTGTTGGGCGAGTCATAACATCATCCATAGACTTCAACTCTGAAATTGTTTCAAGCTCTTCTTCGCTCAAAGGACGATTTTTGCACTTTAGTACTTGCAACTGATACTCTACGTTGTAAGGGAGTGGGCCAGTTTTTACTCGCTTAAAGCAAATATCCCATCCATCTACAACATCTGTAGGGTCTCCAAGACCATCCTGTGCTGTCTGCACAATCTGCTCCCACAACTTCTTCTTCAAGTTTACAACTTTCAGCTTACCATCGTTAGGGTCGATACATTGTGTAGCGTAAGACCAGCCACATTTAAGATCGGGGTAATACTCACGAACCCAATCTTTCTCTGCATTATTAAAACGCTCTGCGTTTCTATCAAAAGACAGACATTCTAGTGGAAGGTTTTTACCGTTCTCGCCTTCAATCCAGTAAACATAACGAGCAAGAATGTCACCTACGATGCGCATCTTGTTTTCGCCATCTTTGAATACGAAAGTATCCATGCTTGATTTTTGTGCGGAACCTTTTTGATTGTTAAATGATATAGCCATTAGTGTATATTCTCCTTAGTGACTTCTTCGTATAAGAAATGAACGGAATGCTCATCCATACTCAGTAGTCTATTATTGTTTATAAACTCTAAATCTACTGGAACATGCAGTAAATCTAGTGTTACTTTTCGAGAGACGATATATTCCCCCAAACTTCGCAGTGAAGCTAGGGCATAGTATTCTGCAGTCTCACGGTGCGAATACTTATATGACTCAAACAATAGTATGTCTGGATGCACCAGAAAACTATCGCCTGAGAAATTCTTAGTAGCAAGATTATATATTGGGTCGTAAGTATTTTTTGGAATGCGTTTGGTTATAATCATTTCCATAATACGATTACATAAAGCAACACTGCCCTTTGCTTCATCATATACCTTCTGCCAGTCATACAAGAACAATATTATACTCCTATTTAGGGTAATTGTCAAGAATTATTTTTCAAAGGTACTTCATGTGGTAGCCTTCTTTCAAGTAGTACCCCACTCTATTAGAGGCTTGCCGCTGTGCAGTTTTGCCTTTTAAGTGTATGTCTACTATAACAGGGTCTACCTTACCTTCCCTTTTCCGTATTACGCGACCTATTAACTGTGTTAATAAAGGTTCGTTATTAACTGGTGTAGCTAGAATAAGACAACTTAAACTATCTACAGAGATACCTTCGGAGAAAATTGCTTGTGTACCATATAGTACATTCTTATTCCCATTCAGTACTTCTGCTACCAGTTTCTCTCTATCCTCATGCGATACCTCACCCGTAACACAAACTGCTCTGTCACCAGTCAGCTCGGCGCAAGCTCTGAGGAGTGCAACTCGGTCGCTTACTACTAATACTTTATGCCCTCTTGCGGCGTAGGCCGCTGCCAGCATTGCTATCGTATGACGATATTCCTCATCATTTGATAATTTAGTTACTCTGTTAGCCCATGGAATACTAGCCCCATCCATAAATCGTATTTCTGATTTTACTAGATGAATGCTAGGCACCATGTAGTTTTCCTTTGGAGGTCTAAAGATTTTACTACCAAAGAAATCTCTAAACACAACATGCTTTCCATCCTTTCGTTCTATGGTGCCAGATAACCCTATCTTATACCTACAGTAGTTTGTATCTATAATCTTAGAGAACGTAGGGCTGCTAACATGGTGCATTTCGTCAAGTATAATAGTTCCAAACTCCTTTCGAATTTTGGGAATGTTTCGGTATAAGCTCTGAGTATTGCCAATAACAATCTTATTATCAATCTCAAACTTACCGCTACCTATTATACCTGGCGTAAACCCATAAACCTTCTCCACTTCCTTTGCCCATTGATTTCTCAAAGGCACAGTATGTGTTACTATGAGAGTCTTCTGCCCTAGCTTACCGGCTATAGCAAGACCTGTGAAAGTCTTACCCCAGCTCACCCAGGCATTAATTATAGCGTTATCATCAATTTCATCATAAACCTTCTGTTGACTATCCCGTAGAGGAAACCTAAACTCAGGAAACTCTACTGGCTTAAAAAGCCGGTTATCAATTATTCTATAGTGCGCTGGTATTAAATCAGTACGACCTATAGGTAACGATACCACACCACTTCTAATCAGCCCCATAGTTTTAATAACTTGGGGCGGGTCTAAAGGGTTATACGATGGAATTGTATATGTAAGCTCCCTATCAAGTTCTAACTGCAACTCAGGGGAACAATCCATATAAATTCTATTGCTGATAACTGCTTTGCTCATAATCCTAGTTCATTTTTTGCTATAATGTAGTTTTTAACGAAGCTACTGCGAACAATATCTTCTACCTCGAACTCGATAAAATCAAACTCTTCCATGCGTTTTAAAACATGAAGAAAGTCTAACATACCACTCTGACCACTCTTCAAATCAGCCTGTCTAAAGTCTCCACAGAATATAACCCTACAATTCTCACCCATACGAGTAATAATAGAATCTAACTCGTGAAAAGACATATTTTGACACTCATCAATAACAATTACTGCATTTCGTAGCGTAATACCACGAATGAAGGAAGTTGTCATAAAGTCTACAATATTTTTAGTCTTCAGTATCTGGTATGCATCACCTCGTCCAAATAGATCAATACAAATATCTTTGTAAGGTTCTTCATAGACAGAAGACTTCTCTTTCTCATTCCCAGGTAAAAAGCCAATATCTCTTGTTGGTACTGCACTACGAATAATTACTAATCGGTCGTATTCATCCTTTAGCATATCGTCAAATGCTAGATAACAAGATATAAAAGTTTTACCTGTTCCTGCTAGTCCATGCAATACTAGGTTTTTATTTGATTCAAAAACCCTTAATTGATTTCTAGTAAGAGGTTCGATGTCTCTCAGGTCTAAACTAGCCCCTGCTATTGTGCGATTTTTTTTAGCCATAAGTTCCTACACTTTTCTATGAGTGTCTTTGAGTTTCTTGTCAGAATACTCATATAGCATCCAGGGAAATCCATTTAGATGCAGAATGCCAGCCCAAGTCATTCCTTGTTCGGGAGGCCGTGGTATAGTAAAAGGGCTTTTACACCCTTTTACATATAAAAGTGAAGCCACATCCTTTTGTATCACTTTTTTGATTGGTAAGTACGATAGCTTTAATAACTTTGTTTTCTCATAAATAAAGGGCATACCGTTACTATCTATAAAATACTTTGTGTACTGCTTTAATATACCATTGTGACTAAATACTGCACTTTTTAACTTATATTGCTTTCTATGAGGGCTTTGCGCTCTACGAATCCCTAAAGTAGCTCCTGGCATATTTTTGTCATCTAATAAGGCACTATCTATAAATAATAGTCCATCAGCCAGCATCCAGTTATCTGAGGGTAACAAATATACTGGAAACTTTAACTTATGGGCTGTTTTATATGTGACTATTATGGTACTATTCGTCCAAGTACTTTAGCATCTGGTATATCTAACATATCTGGGTCACTTACTACTAATAACATCCCCCAGCCACAATTAAACGTATTCTCCATCTGCTCTGTGCTCATTCCTACTAATTTCTTAAGGTTCTTCCAATAAGGGTCAAGTGTAAGGTCGATACTATAGTTAAAGCCGTTGAGCACCCGTGGCAAGTTCCCATGAATACCTCCGCCTGTTATGTGAGCACATGCTTTAATATGAGTCAGATTATTCATAATCTCATTGGTATATATTCTAGTGGGAGTGAGCAAGTCTTCTGTCCATTCCTTTACATTCATCCTAATAGTGGTAAAACCATTACTATGAACTCCACTACTAGGAATACCTACAACATAGTCTCCTACAGCTATGAAAGGTGAAGGAAGTCTTTGTACTACTACTCCCATGATGAAACCAGCTAAATCAAACCAAGCCTTCTTAAAGAACATTGGGTTTAACTGAGCAGTTTCTCCACCTACTAACTTACAGCCCGCTAACTCACAGCCTTTTATAATACCACCTAGAATCTCTTTACTTTTATCCATGTTCAGAGAACCTGTAGCATAATAGTCTAAAAAGCTGTGAGGGCGAGCACCTACACATAATATATCATTAGCACACATTGCTACTAAGTCAATACCTACAGTATCAAACTTATTAAAATACTCAGCAATTAATAGCTTAGTACCTACTCCATCTGTAGACAATACTATGTCTCTATAAGAGCCTACATTAATTACTGCACCATACCCAGATAATCCTAGGTATTCCGCTAATTCATTGGCCTTTGCTTGGTCAACCATACATCTTCTCGAATTTACCCATTGAATAATCATCCCCAATCTCAAAATCACAACCAACTGGGGCACCTGGGATAGACAAGCCTCTATCCATCTGTATGTACTTCTGTAACTGTTCTACATATGAGTCTACTTCATCATCTGGCACTTCTGCTAGAATAGAGTCATGTACTAGAGCGAATATTCGAGCTTTCATTTTCTTCGCCTTAATGTGTGCTCCCATATCTATAGCGCCTAATAAGTTAATATCAGAAGCAGCAGACTGCACCAAAAAGTTAAGACCAGACCTAATACTATGACTTTTAATACCTGCGTCAGTAGATCCGACATTGGGTAATCTCCTTTTACGGCCAAAGTAACTATAAATAAATCCATTTGCCGCAATAAAAGTCTGATTATTAGTTATCCATTCTTTTAGCTTGTGGAACTCATTAAAGTACTCAGTAATTACTTCTGTGGCCTCTTGCGGGCTAAAGTACTTGCCCGAATCCTTTGTTACTTGCTCACTAATTTTCTTAGGGCCCGCTCCATACATAATACCAAATGTTACTGCTTTAGCAGCCTGTCTTTTATCTTTGTACAACTCGGCAACATCTTCTACATCACATGGTAGACCAAATACTCTCTTCGCAATACTACTATGAAAGTTACCTCCACTACGGAACACTTCAATGAGTGCTTTATCTTCTGCTAGAATGGCTGCAACATATACTTCTGCTGTTGTTAAGTCCATTGCTACAATCTTATGTCCTGGGGCAGCTTTAATACACCCCTTTACTATAGGGTTATCTCTAGGTAGTTGCTGCATATTGAGCTTACCACTAGAGCTAAGGCGACCAGAAGTAGTACTATGTAAGTTAAACCCTGTACGAAGCCTAGAATCTCTGTCCAGTTGCGGTATGATTTTATCCAAGTAAGTATTCTTGATTTTCGACTTTTGTCGTATGGCAAGGATAAGTTTTGGTACTTCTGACTGTTCGGCCAGTTCTCCAAGAACTTCCGCATCTGTCGAAGCTGCTCCTGTACCAGTCTTCTTTCCCGTAGGCTGTAGACCAAGAAAGTCAAACAAAAGAGATCTAAGCTGGACAGTGCTATTAGGGTTAAAAGTTTTTCCATTAATTGTCTCAAATTTTGATATAGCAGGATGCTTGTACAACTCAGCAATTGCCTCATCAATTTCTTTTTGCATTAACTCTTGTGAGACAATAAGTCTATCTCTGTCAAAAGGTACTCCATTATCCTGAACATCAGTTAAAAACTTAGACCCAGGTATCAATATATTATCGTAGACGTTCTTCAGTCTTTTGTTCTGCTTAATCTTTACAAACTTTTCGTAGAGCAGGAAGGTACATACTGCGTCCATCGCAGCATATGTCTTCATAGTCTCAAAAGGAATACTATCCCAAGTAAATTGGTCTTTTAGTATGCCATGCTCCCTTCTATAGTTATCCATCCACTCATACATGGGCTTTTCATAGTCCCCGTATGGAGTGTACTTAATAGATAGCTGCTTAAGGCCATGCCCTCCAGGATTCTCGTCTATGAGGTAATGGAGCAACATTGTGTCCTCAAACTGAGGAAAGTTAAAGTTAAAGTGGTACTGAAAGAAAGCAACGTCAAACTTAGCGTTATGAAATACTACTATCTTCTTATCAAATAGCTGCTGAAGAAGCTCTTCAGTTTTCTCATCAAAACACTCTGTGTTAATATAAACACCTTTGTCTCTTTGGTAAGACAAAGATATTCCAAGCATGTATCCATCTCGTGGGTACAGACCCGTTGTTTCGGAGTCAAGAGCAACATATTCTGTAGGAGAATCAATTGCTGCTTGAATATAGGCATTAGCTTCTTCAGTATTTTCAATGCCATACGCATTTTCACTAGTAATAGTTACATCTTCAATCTCACCTTTAATATGCTTAATGATATTATCGCGTGAAGTTTCCCATGTACCTCTAGCCTCTGGCTTAAAAGCTAACATTGCGGGATTAATTACAGGAAGAAATTTTTCATCTACCTTCTTACCAGAATATTCAGTAACTGAATTAATTTTGGTAAAGTATTTCAAAGCATCACTACCTACTAGAATAATCCAGTCATAGGCATCAATGTTAATTTCTATGTCACAATCTCGTTTCAGTACTTTCGTAATGGTAGGATTAGAACATAGCTGATATTGGTCAAATTCGAACTCATGATCAAATTCAGATTTGTAGTTTGTTTTACTTCTCTTAGTCTCTATTAGAGCGACTCGTGGGCTCGTCATGTATAACCTCTAGTTATATAATTTATCTTTTAGTTTTCTTACTTGTGCTTCTTTTAAAGCTCCTGGGTCTGTACCTTTTAAACATACATTTCTAGTTAATAATTCTGCCTCTTCACACATTATCTTAACTCTTTCTGCTGCTGTTTGTCCTGCATCATCTCCATCAAAGAATATATCTACAGTGTCTACTCCCTGTATAGAAAGCATTCGTAGCTTATCTTCATTGATGTTCTTTGTGCCAAACGTACAAACTGCATTAGTTAATCCTTTATCATGTAGGTTTATCATGTCGTATATACCTTCTACTAAGATAACACAACCTTGTATCGGCTTAACTATAGGGAATAAAGGCATCCTTGCACCCGCAGGCGAGATCATATACTTAGGCGTACCGTTTGTAGTATGTCTGCCATTGAAGGCTACTATTCTGCCTGAAATATCCCTAATAGGAAAGTTAATCCTACCTATAAAGTCTCCGTCTGAGTGTTGAAAGGCTTCAAACCTTTTGTATGTCTCAGGCTTAATCTCTCTCCATGTTCCAGTGTATGCTATGCTATTTTTGGGAAAAGACAAACCAATACTTTCCGACCTCTTATCTTTAAGTTTCTTTTTAAGAAGTTCTCGTCGTAGTTGTAGTTGATTTGCCTTTTCCCCAAAATAGGTAAACAAGTTACCTTTGAACTCACAAGAAAAGCATTGAAATATGCCAGTGATTTGGTCAATCCTCATACTAGGATTTCTGTCTGCATGTTCAGGGTTAAGACAAGAAACTAAGAAGTCTCCACCTTTAGGTATAAAATATACATCCCTTGATTTTAGCAGTTCTTCCACGTTCACTATGTACAATCCTCTTTGCGTTTACGGAGCCAAAAAAACCTCCTTCACTCTAGAAACAATATTATACTAGAGTGGAGGAGGAAAGTCAAGAACTTTTTTTAAATATCATTGATACTTTCACCAGTTTTAGAAGCCGAGGCGTCTCTCTCTTGCGGAGTAAGAGCCGACTCGGGGCCAATTTTCAGGCTTTCCCAATCTACTACTGATGTAAATGAAGTCATAGCACCATTTCGCATTTTCACACAGTTGAGGGTAATACAATTATCCTCGTGATCCCAGGTCTCCAACGTGAATGCCGCGTCTGCTGCATCCAAAATACCCTTTGCGAAACGAGCTTCTCCACTAGCATCTGTCTGATACGGTGAGAAGACGGTAACGTCATACTCTTGTGCCATAGACTTTAAAGCCTTAGACACTTCTATCTGCTCTGTCCAGTCGTACTGACCACCTGTTCTAGAAGGTAGGTTAGAGCGTTTTACTTGGTTTATATAGTCAACTACGATAATACCAACATTCAGGGGTCGCACTTTTTTATCAAGCTCGGCCCTAATCTTGGACAGTGTAAGTGACGGGTCATAAACTACGTCTAACTGTTGAGTTGGGAGAAGCTCACAGTTGTTAGTTAGATTATGATGAAACTTAGCAAAGTCTCGGTCGACTTTATACTCTTTCAAACGGTCTTGCCCACCTTTAAACCTAGATGCCCACCAACCTGCGACTTTCTCCCACTCAGTCAGACTAAGATTTTTGGTTCTTAATCTATTGAATGGAACACCAGTCGCAATAGAACAGCATCTCTGCAGGATATTTCTGCTATCCATCTCAATAGTGAAATAAATAGCAGACTTACCACTAGCAAATACATTCTGTGCAATATTAGCACAGATTACAGACTTACCTGCGCCCCGTTTACCACCTACCATTACCAAGTCCCTGGGAGAGAATTGTGTTGATAAGTCATACTCAGCGTTTAGACCGAGAGGGACATACTTCTCTAGTTCCTCTTCTGGCTCGAACAAGTCAATACGTTGCATACTTTCTTGCGGATCTTCTAAATCAACCTTACTTTCAATGTCTAGGACAATCTGGTGTAGGTGATCTACTGACTCTTGTGCGTCTTCAAAAGATACACTGTTGTCAATATAATCTTCGAGCGAGTTGAGTATCTCTTTCTGAGCATATTCGTTCTTTAGGTACTGAAGAAGCATGTATGCATCAGCGTCAACTTCAACGCTTTGAATTGCATACAACTTTTCTTTAGTAGCACTATCCCGAATCTCAAGCTTGAGATCATCGAATGAGGGCATTTCATGGAACTTTTCGCAGTGCTTATCAATTATATTATAAAGTGCATGATACTCAGCAGGCAGATAATGCCTATGAGTAACACTCCAGGTCTGAAAGTCCTGAAGCGTTAGCACTTTATTTATTAATGCACTTGCAATATTAACCGTAATTCTCCCAAATTCGATGTTAAACAGCCACGGAGTAAAACCCAGTGGCTGCTATTTAAACAGTACTGCTAGGAATTAACCCGCAGCTTTTGCACTCTTAGCTGCACCATCGTAATCAGAAGCACTGATTTTACGACGAGTCAACATAGTCTTAACACCACGAGCAGTTTTACCAATTGCTTCTGCGATAGCTTCAACAGTCATACTGCCGATGTTATCAATACCAGCCAAAGGATCTTCCTTAGCGGCTGACTTGGTAGTTGCCTGACGGGGGATAGCGTCAATCTCACCAGCGCGGAGGAGGCTCAGAGCCTTACCACGAATAGAGTTTACACTTCGACCGAGTTCGGCAGCGATGTCTTCTACGAAAGCGCCGTCTGCGACCATCTTAACAAACACAGCATCTTCATCGACAGAGTAAGTGCGAACACTCTCTACTTTAGGAGCAGGTTTGACATGGGCAGTCAGTTCCATAGACAGAATCTTGCCTTGAATAGACTTAGGTGAGAAAGCGCCGTCTTCAAAGTGACCAGCAATTTCAGCATAAGTATATTCACCACTGTTGTCTTGCACGAATGCAGACAGAGTGTCTTCTTGAGCTTCTGAGAAAGCGCGTGAAGCACCAGCAGAAGCCAAGTCTACGTCGAAGCCCATTTTTCGCAGCTTGCTAGAAACGGAACGAGTAGAGGTTTCAAGGTCTTCAGCAGCAGCAGCTACAGAAGCTTGAGAGACGGGACTTTCGTCACCGATAAAGGTTGTCAATTGGGCGGTACGTTCTTCGGTCCATTTTGGTAATGAGGACATATATTTATTCTCCAGTTAAAATTAAAAGATTAGTTACAATAGTTACGCCAGCAGCTCTGGCTTGTTTAGTTTTTGCGGACTCAATTCCGCTTTCATTTACTAGAATAGTCACATCTCTAGTTAAACTACTTTTAACCTCATAGCCGTTCTCTTGAAGGGCTTCGTGTGCAAGGGCTTTCGTTTTATAACTGACTAACTTGCCCGTTATACATACTATACCCTTTACTATAGAGGTATTCTGTGGTTTTACGAACTCCCAGCTAAAAGGTAAGTCTTTCACTAGAGGATACTCTAGCTCTAACCAACTTAATAAACTGGCGGTAGATTTCTCTCCCAAACCTGCAGCACGACATCTATCATAGTCTATATCATTTATAGTATTGCAGACCTTCGCGAGTTTTTGTGCAGCAGTTTTTCCAATAAGAGGAATACTAAAAGCAGGTAATAACACATTAAGTGGTGCATTTCGTGAGCGTTGTAGTTCTTCTTCTAGTTTACTTGCAAGTCTCTCTGACCCAAGGAGAACAGAAAGCTCCATAGAGCTTCCAAACGAATAAAGCTCATTCAATTCTTGAATGTCTAACTTTCGTATAGTGGCTGGGCCTAGTCCCTTGATTTTCAAAGAGGATGCAAAGTGTTCTATAAGTTTTCCTATTTTCGCTCCGCAAGATGCGTTACGACAATACAGAAGATAGTTGACGCTTTCCAAAACCGCATTGCAACTTGGGCAATGTGTTGGGGCTTGGATTGCTATCATCTGGTATCTCCTGAAATTGAAAGTATATTATACGGCTTTTAAACATCTTTGTCAAGAATTATTTTTCTTCAGGTAGACTAACATTTATACGTCGAACTACGCGAGGTATAATTTCCCCTGAACGTATAACTTCCACTTGGCAGCCTATCTCCAAATTTAACTCTCTAATATACTGAATATTGTGCAGAGTTGCACGCCCAACAGTTGCTTCCCCAATCGTAACTGGTTCTAGTATAGCTACTGGACTTACAACCCCGCTCTTACCAACCTGCCAGACAACGTCTAACAAGGTAGTAACAATACCGGCCGCTTGCTCCTTAAGAGCGAACGCCCCACGAGGGTGGTGAGCAGTAAATCCCATCTCATGAAAAGTATTATAGCAATTAATGCGAAACACTTTACCATCAGTAGGATAGTTACTAGCATCAAATGAGGTAACAACATTGAATCCGTCCTGGCTTAATTCAGCCATTACATTCTCAAAGGTACTCATATCGTGCCCAACCATGTCGTAAGCTACGAAGGTCACATCTCTACTCTTGAACTCTTGCAAGTCCTTAAGATTCAATGCACCCGCAGCGTAATTACGAGCATTAGGTATGGATTTAGGAGAAACGATCTCCCCAGTAACCTGGACTACACCCTTCGTAGATATACTACTAGGGACGATAAGCCTAAGTTTATCTGAGATGTCGCGACCCTGAATGCCATCACCTCGTGTCAGAGCTAACTGGAATGTCCCGTCTATATATAGAAGGGATACAGCAGCTCCGTCAAGTTTAGGTGTACATATGTATCCGTGAAGCAATGGAGCATCTGCTAAATTAAAATACTTTTGGAGACTATACATCTGAAATGTGTGCTCTATGGCATCTGTAACAGTGTATCCCACAGTATGATAATTGTGTTTAGCAGCAAGAAGGTCAAAGTCATTATCCGAAAGGATAGGACAACCTTCATAGTATAACTTACTCGCATTGTCTAAAAGGCTTCGCATATGTTTTCCTAAATTTGAAAAGATATTATACGTCAGTTTTAGCTATTAGTCAAGATTTATTTATACAAGTCTTGAATTAAATCCAAGAAATGTTCCTCTAGTACAGATTTGGACTCTGCTAGAGAAAGTATCTCTATAAGACCTGCGAACAGCTCTCTTGAATTATTAAAGTCAAGTGGCATAGCTACACCTTCTGGTGTTGGCTTCCACTCTTCATCAAAATCCATATAATACTTTCGGAGGTGAATATATTCTATACCTCGGAAAGTATTAATAGTGAGACGAACCTGCACTTCTTTAACTTCGTCGTAGTGTATTACACGCGAATAAGCCTCTGGGGCTTCGAAAAGCTCCATTATCTTCTACCTTCATTTTTAAGAATAGAGGAAAGAGGTAATACGCTAGATACGCTACTCGGTTTAAGTAGACGATAAGAGTCTGTGTCCCAGCAGAAAAACAGCAAAGTATCTTCAGTCTCTTTTGCTCTGTTCTTTTTACCTTGAATATAAGGTATGGAGAAGTCGAGCGTACAGACATTGTACTTTAACTTATTTGATTGTTCACTACGATAAGTAATTATGGCATCACCATATTCACGCACTAGGTACGTTAGTTCTTGCTTTTTCACTGTAGCTCCTTTAGTAGCAGTTTAGCAATATTTATTACTGTGCTGTCTATAAAAGGCTAAAGATAACGCCGTTGTTTTGATTTCGCAGGCAGCGTTATTCCTCCTGCGTACTCCGGCGGCCCCTAGGCGGACTGCGGAATTATGTTAGCTATTAATTTGATGCAAGCAGTGTAGTAAAGTACTGTGCAGCTTTACCAGTCAGCTTAGAGACAATCTCTTCGTCAACTTCATGACCTGCATCACGAATAGCTACACTCAGGGCTTCAATAGCATCAGCTTTTGATACACGAGTACTAGCACTAGGTGTGCCACCACTAGCAGCAGACTTAGAGGCTGCGGCTTTCTTAACGTATACGCCAGCTTTAGTAAGAATCATACGAACACCGTTTGGTGACTCATCTAAGTCTTCTGCGATATCTTTAACAATCTCCATTGAATTTTCAGGAGTTGGTTCTGCATTTTCATACATTTCTACTGCTTTTTCTTTCTTTGCGTCATCCCAAGCCATTCTTCGTTTCCTTTTAGTAGTGTTTTTTAACCCTGGACAAGTTCCAGTGGCGTCTATCTGTTGTTGATAAAATCGGTCGCCCAAACTCATATCTCCAATTTAGAAAAGATATTATACGAGAATTTGGGCTGCGCGTCAAGAACTATTTTTTTGATGCTCTATCAATGCTTCACAAGCTAATTCATTTGCTAAAGAGTTCTGCTCCTTACTAGCAGGAGGTACAAAAAAGACTCCTTTATCAAGGCGTGCTGTTTTATCCCAAACATACCAAGCATAGTCAGTAGCATCTGTACCTTTACCAGTGAAGCTAGGTCTCTTACTAAGAACATGCAATGCTGTTGGGGTATTCTGCTTCCACCACTCATGCCTACCAATACTACCTAAATAGTTAATCCTTAGTAACATAATACAAGTCTGAGACAAATGAAGAGAATGGTCTATAAACTCTTTTGCAATACTAAACGGTGGATTTGATAGAATTAAGTCTGTATTCTCTGTATGGTCAAAAAAGTCTTTTTCTTCCATAATCTCAGAGTAAGTACATGGAATACCTTGTTCTTCCTCTAAAAAGAACTGTATTCTTCCATCTCCTCTACACGGTTCATGTGCAGATGAAAACATAGACCAATCAATCTCTAAATTCTCATAACACCACGGTGGTGTTGGGTAGAAGTCTGTAGGATTAAGTCGTTGCCCTGTTTTTTGTCTGCTCATTTATTATCCTTGCA
>ERZ890604.306-NODE-306-length-17917-cov-12.100045_pt1 | contig 17917 bp, 22 predicted proteins | sample MGYA00521097_ERZ890604 | MGnify/ENA primary metagenome ERZ890604 (study PRJEB32303, sample SAMEA104408625) | aquatic metagenome | biome: Brackish water; feature: Chemocline; material: water | place: Baltic Sea | collected 2014-10-26T21:54:00 | depth 120 m ... | reverse complement strand
GACATTCTTGGATGATATGAGTCTCATCTTTCACGATCATACACAGGGTCACTTTTGGTCGGCTCATGATAAATCCTTAATCCAATCTTGTAAATTTACTTGTGGTTCCCAACCCAACTCACCAATTTGATGAATCATTGCTTGGGTGGCAAACACTTCTCCACTTCTCTCATTTATGTAGGTGATATTTTCTGAGATCATATTTGCGATCTCTTTGATCGAGTAACTCACACCAGATCCAACATTATACACTCTGGATGATGTGGTGTTTTTCTCTGCGACAAGTATGTTCGCATCAACAACATCAGAAACATGAACAAAGTCTCTTCTCTGTTCTCCATCACCAGTCACCATGAGAGGCAGTCCTTCTTTACTTTGTTTCATAAAGATACCCAACACTGGAGCATATTGCCCTGTCGTGTGTTGTCTGTCTCCATACACATTGAAGTAACGCAGGATGGTGGTGTGTAGTCCATACAGTTTAGAATACATTCTGCACAGATCTTCACCAGCATACTTTGATGATGCGTATGGGTTTAGTATTGGGCAGAGTTTAGAATCTTCACCTTGTACCATGTGATTACACTCATACACTGCCGAGGTAGATGAAAATACAAAGTTCTTCACATTGTTATTTCTTGCTGCTTCTAATAGTGTAACAGTTCCCATCACATTCGTTTCATAACAATGAATAGGATTTAGTATGGCATCCTGAATCCTAACATCAGCAGCCATATGAAACACATAGTCTATGTCTTTCATTATATCATTGACTAATGTGTAGTTACAAATATCACCAATATAGTTTTTGGCTGATTCGTTCCAATACCCATGAGGGTTTATGTCTAAACAAGTAACAGTATGACCCTGTTTGATCAGACGATCTACTAAGTTACTTCCTATGAAACCTGCTCCACCTGTTATTAATATATTCACAACAAATATCCTTTTTTTTTATACTAAAAGACTTTGTACTTCAAAATCGTTATCATACATCATTCTTGCTAATTCTTTAACTTGTATATTTGGTTCCCATCCTAGTTTTTCTTTTGCTTTATTACTATCACCTAAAAGATAAGGGACTTCATGTGGTCTTAAAAAACGTGGATCAATTTCAAGATACTGATTATAATCACCTAGACCAGCATATTCAAATGTTTCTTTTAGAAAATCCCTAACCGTGGTAGTAGTTCCAGTTGAGATAACGTAATCATCAGGTTTATCTTGCTGAAGCATCAACCACATTGCTTTAACATAATCACCAGCGTATCCCCAATCACGATAAGCATCAAGATTCCCTAGTGCAATTTTATCCTGTAAACCTAGTTTAATTTTTGCTGCTGCAATTGTAATTTTTCTTGTTACAAAGGTTTCTCCTCTTCGTGGAGATTCGTGGTTAAACAAAATACCACTTGAGCCATGAATACCATAGGAGTGTCTATAATTTCTGACCAGATTATGTGCGAATAGTTTAGCACACGCATATGGAGAGGCAGGAGTCATTCTAGATGTTTCAATATAACCTGTTTCGGGACAGGGTGCATCTCCAAACATCTCAGAAGATGATGCTTGGTACAATTTACAATCAGGTTTAATCGAACGAATCGCTTCCAGAATATGAAGTGTTCCAATACAAATTCCATGAACTGTATCCTCTGGAATATCAAAGGAAACCTTTACATGAGATTGGGCTGCTATGTTATAGATCTCATCTGGTTCATATTTTGATATTAGTCGCCATGTAGATGAAGCGTCACTTAAGTCATGATATTCCATTATAAAGTTGGGGTTATCCGGAAACAGATGATCAACACGATCGGTATTAATTAAACTAGTTCTTCTTTTTAATCCAACAACTCGATATCCTTTATCAAGTAATAAATCTGCTAAGTAAGAACCATCCTGTCCACACACACCAGTAATCATTGCTGTTTTCATCTCTCTACTCCATTCAAAAAGTCAACCAACCATTGAGCATCATCTGTTGTTATGTTATGATTGTTCCCAATATAAAACCCGTGTTGGTGGATAATCTCTGCATTTTCATCACACTTAAATTGCGGGACACGATCCATGAACGGATGTCTATAAAGATTACCCGCAATAATTGGACGAGTTTCTACGCCCATTCGCCGTAGTTCTTCTCTCATGACTTCTGGCGTTTCTTTTTTCATGATCACAGGAAAACAGAAACTAGAATTACCTTCAATATCAAAGTCGCAAAAGAAACGATCTGGGTCTAGTCCCTTTGCGAAAACATCAAAATTATCTCGCCTAATTTGGTTGTGTTTGTCTAGACTATCTAGTTGCATGATCCCCAGTAGTGCGTTAAGTTCTGTAGATCGCATATTAAAACCGGGAATCATAAAGGTAAAGTTTGGATCCACAATCTGATCCTCATACTTTTTCTTGGAGTGTTCTGGGAGTTCTCTGTGAAGTCCATGTGATCTAAGAAGGAGAAGTTTTTCGTAAACCTCCTCGTCGTTTGTGCAACACATACCACCCTCGATGGTTGTCATATGATGACCGTAGTAGAAAGAGAAAGTAGAAACCTTCCCGAAGTTACCAACCTTTTCTCCTTTGAAAGTTGCACCATGAGATTCACAACAATCTTCAAGTAATGTGATATTGTTTTCGTCACAGATTTGCAGTAGGTCGTCGCTCAGTGCAGAGAACCCTAGTAGGTTTGCAAGAAAAAGGTACTTGGGTTTCATTCTTTCAACTACGAAGTTTAATGAATCAATATTGGGCGACAGTGTTGGAATGTTAACATCACACAACTGCAATCTGCTTCCCGACAACATGATTGGACTTACTGTGGTTGCCCATGTGCATGACTGAGATACCCATACATCATCATGATTCGGATTCATAGCATGGACTGCCAAGAAATTTGCAGATGAACCAGAGTTAACAAAAACAGAATACTTACACCCCTGCCATGCAGACCATTTCTTTTCAAACTCCCGAACAAGTTTCCCTTGAGAAAACTTGTCACCATTTAATATAAACTCTGCCAGTTTTTCCCTCTGTTCATAGGAGATGGCGTTGTCCATTAGTTTCCACTCTTTCATTTTCTCGCACTTTCATAATTTTTGTTAAACCACGATACTGTTTTTTCGAGGCCTTCATCAAACGATGTAAACTCGAAGTCTATTAGACTCTTTAGTTTACTATTGTCTGATGGTTTTCTTAGTTGACCCATAGGCATGTTATTTTGAAATATAAGTTCACTCAACCCGTAAAGATCCATAAGTTTTTCGGCAACGTGTCTGATTGAGATTTCATGATTTGATGAGGTAATCAATGGTTCTGGATCATCATAACTATGTAGAACCCAATCTATGATCTTACCGAGATCTTCTGAGTATAAAAACTCTCTAAGTGGAGAACCATCACCCCACACTTGAAGAGGAGATCCACTCCATTTTGCATGATACGCTTTATTGAGTAGACCGGCAACAACGTGTCCTTCTTGAACATTAAAATTATCTCTAGGACCATATACGTTACATGGAATAACATTAACAATATTCATCCCATACTGATCTCGGTATGCTCTGGAGTTAATCTCTAACATCCTCTTAGCATAGGCATAACCATAGTTCGATTCATGTGGTTCTCCGTTGTGGAGTTGATCATATGTGAGAGGATATGTTGCTTCGGCAGGGAAGATGCAAGTGGTTAGTGTTGAGACTACCTTCTTAACATTGTTCACCCTACATGCCTCAAGTAGATTGAGATTCATCTGCATGTTATGGTAGAAGAACTCTCCTAGTTTTTCTGAGTTCTCTTTGACACCACCGACTCTTGCTGCACAGTGAACGACATAATCAATATTATTGTCACGAATGTATGAAGCAATCTCATCAAAGTTCATGAGATCAACTTCACTTGATCGGGGTTTATGGGTTCCTGTCACACAAGAACCAACCAAACCACCGCCACCTGTTACTAAAATTTTATCTGGGTCGATCATAATATTTACATTTAATCCTTAGTTATTAAACTGAAAGGAAGGCTAGTTCCATTCCAAATGTTATTTTCTTTGTTGTAATGTGGTCCACCTCTAAAATTATGAAAATATAACTTAACTTTATTTTCTAGAAGTTTTGGTTTTAAAAACTCAACCATACATCGAATAGAACTTTCCATCAAATGAATCTCTTTTGCATTCTCTAATAACGCACCCAAATGAAAAATACTCTCAGACATATCATTACGAACAATTTCTAAATTAGGATTAGTAGCCTCATCGTTGATAACAAATCCCCTACTAGGATCATCATGAACAAAGATATAATTCTTTCCCTTCGGTGCCAGTTTATTATAAACTCTTTCTTCTTCCTCTAAATCCCGTTCCCAATAACAATCATCAAACCGAGATGAATAAGGAACACCGACTTGATTATAAAAAATCATATCACAGGTTATGGGACCAATTTCATTATTTTGTGGTCTATAGTATTCATGACCTATTCTGACAAAATCACCCTCAACCCCACTCATAAACTGATCTACCAACTGAATCTCTGGACCAGTTTCATCAATACCAATTACCTTAATTCTTAGTTCGTCTCTATACATCCAGTCTACCATTGTCTTGTGACAATTCTTAGAAAATACATAAATCGAATCGTATTTTTCTTCTTTCAGAATCTTCCTCATCATGCCATTCATGTGAATCATATCACCCAATCCGAGATGATGGTGAACATATAAACTATTCATCGTAATTCCTCAACAAACGACTCAATGAGTCTATCCTTTGTATATGTTTTATCAACAACATTATAACAATATTCTTTTGGTTTTACGAAATCATCACACCCAACCTCTTCTAAATAATCATTCATATTGATACTCATTCTTTTAAGTATGTTATCAAACAGTTCACGAACATTAGTACAATAGCCAGGAGCAAGTATGGAATTAGTTTTTAATGATTTCGACTTTTCTGCAATGTAACTAGCATGGCATAGTTCTTTATTGAAATCTAAACACTTTAATTCTGTTCTTTGTCTGCTTAGTATATCATACAAAGCGGTAAAAAGAAAACCTTTTTTTCTTTTTTTAGAATTGAAGTTGCATGGATAATGAACTATAGCCTTTTCTATACCATTTAAATAATTTGTTATCTTCTCTTTAGAAGAGAGATAATTTGTTTCTTTATATGAGTAAGGCATTGTTATATCATATGTGTTGTAGTCACTCCACAATAAAGTAGTTGAGTAAAAAACAAATTGATTACAATTATCATATAACCTGTCAATAATTTTCTTTGTCAACTCATAGTTAATTTCATTAAAAGAATCTGACTTATCAATAAATGTTCTCTGTTCGGCAAAACACAAATAAATTCGATCCCATTTATGTTTTGTTATAAATTCATATGGAATTTCTCTAGAAGATACACGAATACCTTCTAGGTAATAACCTAATTGAGAATTTTCACCAATAATAAGATTTTTCATTAATGACCTGAATACCTTTTCACACTATCCTCGATCAAACTAGTACCATTTGTAATTGCACTATCAATCATTCTATTAGTTGCTTGAATATACGAGGGCCGTTTCTGCTTAAAACAAATATCGATTTTTCTTTTCAAATCAGCGATTTCAGCATCGCTAGTAGCAACACCAATTTTATCCTCAAGCATCCATGTTCTTATATGAAGAATTATTGATTTTTCAATAACCTCTCCAATATTATCTGTTGATATTAAATCATTTGGAATATTTGGCAGTTCATCGGATTTAGAAAGAACTTCATCCACATATTTTTTAATATAATCATCTATAGTTTCACCAATCATTTTCATTACTCCATTAAATAAAAAAAAGTTTATTATACCACTATTTATTGTGTTTACATATCATCAATCTGAATATCAGGAAGCATCGTTATGATATGTCCTTTGTAGTGAGGTCTAAGAGAATCTATTATATAATCTTTAAAATTATGTGCAAGAACTATTAAATAATCTGGTTGATCCTCATATAGATATTCTCTACTCATTACTTTTAGACCAGTTCCGGGAATATATTTTCCTAGTTTTTCTGGTGTATCATCTACAACATAAGAAACAGGCATTTTTTCATAATTAGCATCATATAGAGAATTGAGATAAACACAACCTTTTGCAGCGGCACCGAAGCAAGCAATCCTACCGCATAATTTATTAAGAAAAATTGCATCATGAAATCTCTTCATTGTTATTTTTTGATTCCACTCAGTAAAATCAAAATCCTGTTCTAGTTTTACTAATTTTGAATTAATAGATTTCGGCGAATCCAGTGGATCACCAGACGAAGATATGTTACTTGTTATAATTCTAAGACTGCCTCCTTGTCCATCCACCTTTTTTATACTCAATACATTAAGACCATACTCCTTGAATAATTTCAGCAACGGAGTTAACAACCAATAATAAACATGTTCATGATAGGTTTGATCAAATTGATCACCCTTCACCGTGTCCATGAAATATGGAAATTCTAAAACCCAGACTCCATGAAGGTTATCTACAATTCCCTGTAAAAATTTTCTATAGTCGGGAGTGTGTTGAAAAACATTGGTAGAGACAATCAAGTCTGCTTTTTTATCTAGTTTAATATCACCCCAATATGACTGAATATATTCGATACCTGCATCTTCATTTTCTTTTCTAAAAGAACTACTAGCATCAACATTAATTAATTCTAAAGGCCCAGTCGATTGTGACTTAAAGGATTTGAGCAGTGTTCCGTCGTTACCTCCAATATCAACAATTCTTTTCATTGGTTTATATTCAGAACAACAATCACTATGAGTCCCATACAACATATGTTTTATATGATACCACATTCTTTTACAGTGCTGAATATATGGTTTGTTTACAGAGGACTTAAACAGATATTTAGAAAATACTTCATCGGAGTCAACCTCATATGACAACTTCATCAGAAGATCATCATGTTGTTCTATAACAAGTGGATATCGTTTACAGTTTAAAGATTCTTCTTTGGTATCGCATAAATTATTAACCAGAGGTATATTTCCTAGATCTAAAATAGTTTTTGATTTATCAGTCATATAGATTTCACTTTCTTCTAATAATAAACATTAAGTCATCATATCGACCTATAGATTCTCTTAGATCAACAACTTCACATTCATCTGTATCTTTTTTACTTTCATTGAATACTTCTATCAACTCACTCATCCAGTCTAATGATTGAATATCTTCTATGACCATAATTCCATTTGAATTTAATTTTGGTAAGTATAATTCTATAAAAGAAACCATAGACTCAAGCGTATGGGGACCATCATCAATAATGATGTCAAAAATAGGCAATGTCTCTGTCAGTTTTTGGTCATAGGCATTACCTATAATAGTGTTAATTCTTTCTCTCTTTTCCACTTCATTCGTGATATCACTGGAATTGATATCAATTCCATAAACCCCAGTATTGTTTACAAAATATTCATCCCATAACAACAGAGAAGTTCCTGATGCTATCCCTATTTCTAATACTTTTACTTTCTTATCTCTGTAAGAAGAAAATGAGTTTTCATAAAAACCTTCAACATAATTATGAGTAGATGCTTTATCTGTAGTTAGACTACAATTAGTTCCTGACCAATTATTGTTATATAAAATTTCTTTTAATGTATTCACAAATTACTCTTTCACTTTATAAATGAACTGAATGGTGACATCCAAATGTTCATATCTGTTCTTTGTTTTAAATTATAAACTTCAACCACCCGATTAATATCATACGGTATGTCTTCATTTACCTTGGGATCGTACTTTGCTTCCATATCTGATTCTCTATTAGTCACATAACATTCGTTTGATAATATTCTTGGTTCACCAAACTCTCCCTTTAACCTGTAATAAAATTCACAGTCAGATAACATTTTTAGTTTGCCATCAAACATCTCTTTAAACGAGGAGTCATATGAAATTACAGTAGGTGAACTAATTCTATTTACGCCCACCAAAGTATTTGTATCATAATGTGGAATTCGTTCATTATGAAAAATTGTGGCATCCCAATTACAATGATTGTGTCTTAATGCACACCAGCACCTAGTTTCAGAATGAGAATCAAATAAATCTTGTATCATATTATTCGACAGGATAAGATCGGGTTGAAAAAAAGGTTTAATGATTTCGCCATTAGATTTATCTATAGAATTGTTTAAGTTTTGAATATATGGTATTCCGTTTTCAAATTTAAAATATTTAATATCTAAATCATAATTGCTTTCTAAAATAAACGATTCAATTTTTTGATCTAAACTTTGGTCTGATATAACAATTTCAAAATTTTTGTTTGTTTGGGTTTCTAGTGAAGAAAACAAATTCTCCAACAACCAAGAACCATGACCATAGTATTCCCATGTAGGAATACAAACCGAAATTAAACTTTTATTTTTACTCAAATCAAAATCCAGTCTTTGTTATAAATATCATTCCAATCAGATGGACCTTGAGGTCCAAACCATCTCTTCGGTGCAACTGTTTGTTTTTTACTTTCAGATAACCAACTTCCCCACCAACTAAATGTACTATTCGATAATATATGCCCATCGCACTCTGTCATTAAATACATGTCTACATATGGATCATTACCAGAAAAAGAAAAGTTAGATCCTTTGAACAAGTTGCTGTGTTTACACCATTCTATGTCGTCTGATATTACTAAAAATTCAGAGTTCGGAAAATAAGTTATTGCTTTTTCGTAATATAAATCACCCGGAAAAGGATGAACATTACTCGCATGTAGGTAATCATCTCTCCTAATATGTATTGCAACTTTATCAGTTGGATTTAGTTTGGTATGATTTGATCTATCTATAATTTCCTGTTTAAATGTAAATTCATTCTTAATTATGTCACGACAATCTTCAAAATATTTTTCTGTTTGAAAGTAACCTTCAAGCATCCAACTAGTATCTACAGACAAAGAAGTAATCTTTGGATTAAAAATAAATCCATAATCACTAAAAACAGAACCCGACTGTAACATCCCGTCTTTCGCATATCCTAATTTAAAACAATCACTAATATGAGATCTACAATCATATGAAAATTTTGAACTTTGTGGACAAACTGCATTTGCATTCATTCTATTAGCACAAGCAACAAGACAAGAATACTGAAACATTTGGTTTCCTAAATGTCCACAATTTCCTAATTTGTTGTAAGCAATACTAATTTTATCTTGCAACTGATGATCCTTCACACCAAACATAAAGTCTCTCTGGTAGTTTGTGAAACTTATATCCAGCCTTTGCTGCTCGTTTCCACAAGTCCCAATCTTCCATACCCTTAACATGATTATAATAACCAAGTTCTTTTAATGCTTCCATTTTAATCAGCATAGATCCATGTGTCAATACACATTTTGTTGAAATTACGTTTACAATATCTTCATGGGTAATATAGTTACCTGTACAATAAGGACTGACATACTTAAAATTTCTATTTGATACTGTTATATCTGAATGATGTGTTCCAAGAAAATCTACATCATTGTGTTTAATAAACTCTACTTGCTTTTCTAACTTTGTTGGCTCATATAAGTCATCGGCATCCAAAAAAGCAACATATTCGGTATCAACAAAAGACAAGCCATAATTCTTAGCATAAGCAAGACCTTCTTTCTTGTCTCTCTCAAGAATTAAAAATTCATCGTCATCAAACACAATACTTTCGAGCATCCTTTTTGTTTTATCCCAACACTCATCTAATACTATTATCGTTTTAAAACCTTTGTATGTCTGACTACGAAGAGACAATAAGGCATCTGATAAAAACTTATCATTCATTTCATTCGTGCTATGCACGCACACTAATACAGTTATCATGCTATCTCCAATAACATCTTAACTCTATCTAAATATGTATTTTTGGTTGATAACTTGTAGCCATTCTTTGCTATTTCACTTGTGTCATTGTTCTTTATATAATTTATCTTTTCGATTAAGGAATTAGGATCAGTATACATGAAACAATTTTCACCGTCAATGAAACCAAGTTCTTCATACTGCGGGTTATAGTTGGTTAGTAACAATGTTCCACACCCAATAGTTTCAAAGGATCTAAAGTTTATGTCGTTTGCTATGTTTAGATTAAAATGACACCTGTATTTGTTGATAGCCTCAACCATAACATCACCTATCACAAAGATATCTAAATGTAGGTTATGTTCTTTCTCTAAAAATTCTAAAACTGGTTTTCTGTTTACATAGTTTCCACAAAAACCAAAATCATATTCCTTTTCAAGATCCATAGGTTTTATCAACTCATCATTTACAGCGTTAGGAAACCACAAATGATAATCTTGTTTTACATAATCTTTTGTTGCATGTAGAAGAACGTCATAGTTACCTTCTCTAAACGTATGCTCAAAGACAGCCTCACCCCTACAGTGTGCATCAATACTCCATAAAAACTTCTTAGGTTTCTTTACGTTAGATAAAGAAGGAACCCATCCAGTTTGATCGTAGTTCTCTAGATTAATAATCCAATCATACGATTCCCAATCGGGTTGGGATTTAAAATTTTCATGTCCCAATCCCCATATTTCACACTCATGTCCTAATTTTACAAAACAATTTTGTAAGGCAAAACATTCTCCATATTTTCTATTGGCATCATGTCTACCATTTTCTTTAATCAATAATACCCTCATACCATATCCCCATGTTTGGGTTCAAATTCTGTATCATCTCCATTAAAGGCCTTTCCTACAAAATCTCTAGGTTTCCTTGGACTAGGGAATGGAACCTTCGCAAAGAATTCATCATGGGTACAAGTGTTCTCTATTACTTTAGGCCAGATAATTTCCCTCAAGAAATTTTGATCTACTTGCCAAAAGTTACCCTTTTTGTACCCATCAATCCAATGGGTAATTCCCTTAAGAATTCCACTTCTACACCCCCACATACCACCTAAGATTTCTGTCCCGTGGTATGGGTGGTCTCTCATAACATGAAAGTCTTTGTCACTCAATAACCAAGACTCGACTGCATCGACTTCTCTCTGTGTGAATCGACAATCTGTATCTCTGGAGATCATAATATCATCACCATCAGCAGCCAAGAATCGCCAGAACATTCCAGTCCAATTTCCAGACTCGTCCATCACAATAACCTCAGTGCCTTCTATCTTCCTCAGACGCTCTAGAATATCATCTGGAACACTTTGTCCGCAGTAGAATCTGGCAATCCAGTCTGGATAATATTCATTACGCATCTCTGCGTTTCTAACTGCACCCATCGTATACTTGGGATCTTCTCCCCATAAACTAAATGATATAATTTTCATGGTCGCACCAGTGGAGTTTTTGTGACTCGATCATTGTGTCCATCCCTCTGATAGAATCTAGGATAGGCGTAACAAAGAATGTTTTCATGCTCCATGTTCAAGGCAACAGGTTCGTCCATAAACATTCCCTGTGCTTTCGCATCCAACATTAGATTCATTGCTTTTTTCTTGTATGATTCACTCAAGTAAAGAATCGAATGGACACCAAGCATACCATATGGTTTAACAAAGGTTTCATCAATAGGAAGGAATTGTGTTCCACCTCCCTGAGAAACGCCATTCCTCATACCCCAAACCGAAGTCCCAAGATAAACTGCTTCGGTGTCATCTGGAACGTCAACGATTGGATCGAAGTCATCGGTAAACCAAACATCATCTTCCAACACCAAGAGCGGTCCATCGTTAACCAAAGCCTTTGCATGTGTCTCTGCTACTAGATGACTCTTATCTTGCTGAATCTCCATAAAACTCTTACCTTTTTTATCGGCAAGTTTTCCATTAATTTGTATCGTATTAGTGAAACCAAACTTATCGAAGATCGTCTTCATTCTTTCATGACGATCTGTTGCAGATTCAATGGTGATCCAATAGACAGGTATATTACGAATATCAATTTCCATATTGCATACCCATCTTTCCATTCATTGTTTCGGTGCTACCCCAGTATTGTTCGGCGTAGATTTTATCATTACCCTCATACTGCAATCCTGTATAGTGTCTAGGAATAAAGTAATGACTAGGATAAACATTCATACCACATTCAGGCATAGAACGCACGGTGTCTGTTAATAGAACTGGTCCAACTACTTGCCATGCAGTTAGGTTTGGTAGTTTTGCAACTTCCTCTACTGGATATGTTCCTATCCTGGCGATCAGACGTTCAGCAAGAGGACTATTCTTTTCTGTTGCGAAATAACCATTGGACATTAAACCTTCTCTAATCTGTTCGTTCTCCCAACAACAAAACGCCTTGTTCTCTGTAAAGAAATCATCAAGTGCATTTACACAAACAGAATCAGCGTCAATAAAAAACCCGCCATGATCATAAAGCAGTTCATACCGAAGTATGTCTGCCTTACCGGCGAGTTCATTCATAGCATCAAACTGTGCTTGGTTTCTTAGTTTCGGCATGTTCTCTTCAGACCAAAACCGATAGTCCCAAGTTGGGTTCTTTTCTTTCCAAGTCTCCATCATTTCGACGGGACGTTTAGACTGATCACCCACCCATATCTGGTGGATAATTTTTGGAATACTCATAATAAAAAAGGCCTTTCACTCTATTATCTACGCTTACCTATATGGTATTTAGGTATCAATTCCCAGTTCTTTTTCTCGGAGTGGGGTAAAATCTTTAGTTGAGCAAGACTAACTTGAGGTTCAGCATACTCTTCTTCATCAACTACTTTAAGTAGTTTCCATTCTACTAGAAGTTTTACTATCGTATTCCTTCTACCTATATCCGTTTCTGAGATATCGCTATCTAACCCATCCAAGGAAAACAATTCCTTGAAATGTAGTATAGCATACTTTCCTCGTTTATGCAAGATGTGACAAGACTGATATAACTTATTTTCTTTACGGGAAGAAACACCTAATCGTGTTAGGGTTTCCTTTACCTTTAAGAAATCATCACGTTCTTTTAGCGTTATTTCTACTCCATAACCATCAAATAAATCTTCGGGTTCCATATCGTTCTCTCAATGAAAATACCATACTGTATAGGTTTTATACAATTTATTTAGGTTTTTTCATCTTTTGAGTACCGCCAGTATACATTTCTTCCTGCATAGAGCATAAATCTTCGTCTGTAAGTAGTCCTGCTACCTGAATTGCCTTTGCATCTGAGTATCCAAAATATTGTTTGATTATATCAATATTATCAATCTTCTGCTTCTTTAACCACGAACTATATCTCTTGTTCTTACGAACACCCAATCTAAGAAAATCAAACTGCATATTCTTGGGAAGCATATGATATTGATTCATTTCATTTACGAAGTAAATTGTATCAGGAAAATACGAAAGACAGCGATTAACCACAAAAGGAACATATTCCTTTTCAACTGATTCGTCATCAGTCTTCATAAGAGGTTCCTTGTTGTGGTTAATCGCGTTGAGATATTCAGTCAGTTTCACCAAAGACTCCCAGAATCTGATCCTGATCTAGAATAGAAAGGCCACCAAAAGTAGAGTAACCCTTTGACTTATCAAAGATAACTCGATCACCCTCGTTTATCTTAATAGGAATTTGCATACCATTTTCTAAAACGATTGGAAGTCCTATACTAGAAACAACTCCTGTCCCATGAACCTTACTGGCCTTCTCCTTATAAATGATTCCATTACTGGTTTCATTTTTAGGATCCTCTTCCTTGATAGCAATCTTACCTCTTGTTACATAAAACTTACTCATTTAAATTCACACTCCATCATAATTTGAACTAAACACGCAGTCATATTTATCTCTGTGTCGGCAACAAAAGCAGCCTTGTAAAGATACTCACCACAAATTAGGATCGCCGGCGGGATCGATCCTGGCTTCATGTATTGATACATCGAATCATACAAAGTACGAATCATTTGCTCCTGTGAGTTGTCCAGATTTTCAACAACCCACTTCCGAACCTCAGTGAAGTTCTTTTCCTTCATCGACTTCATCAAAGTCTTGACACGAATCTCACCAATCTGAGCAAGAATTCCTGTGTCAATCACACCAGAAACTGAATAGCGTTGGAGTTCATTTAGAATCCTACGGATATCAGGAAAGTGCTTCTTGATAAGTTCAAGAAGAATAGAACGTTCATACTTAATGCCCTCTGTCTTGAGAATGTTTTCTATTCTTTCAAGAATACCAACGGCGAGCGTCGGCTTCTCGTTGCTAGGAATCTTAAACTCAATAGTGGTGCATCGGGAGTGCAACGGTTGAATAATTCTATTCTTATAATTACAAGTTAGAATAAATCTACAACTGTTAGCAAACTCCTCGATAGCACCGCGAAGGGCTGGTTGAATGCTCTGGGCATTACTATAGTCAAATTCGTCTAGGATCACAACCTTTTTCTGTCCCGTCATAGAGACAGTGCTTGCGAACTGACGAATGGTTGTGCGAAGAGTATCAATGTTACCCTCCTCTGAACAGTTGATCAGGATATACTCAAGATTAAGTTCGTTACACAACGCCTTTGCTACAGTTGTCTTACCACAACCAGCACCACCAGAAAGCAGAAGGTTCTGTACCTCACCTGCTTTTACCATTTGGGTAAAGGTGGATTTAATTTCCAGCGGGAGAATACAATCAACAATCTTCTGCGGCCGATACTTCTCGACCCACAGATAGTTTTTCACATCGTTCATTATGAATCCTTATATCAAGCAGTGTATGTGGAATCAGTTTCCAAAGCAATCCAATACTTGACATCAACATTCTTATTTGTAAAGGAACTCACAACAGATTCACAAATATCTACTTGATAATCACCAGCAAGCATCTTCATATTATCAATCTTAAAGTTGAAATTGAAACTAGCATCACTACGATAATCATCAAGAACTACAGTATAGTTGTTTGACGTTGGATCCTTCTTATCAAGGGCAACAGCAACAATCTCACCACCTTCAGATCTAATAGACATATCAGGGAGTTGAAGTACAGACGCCGCACGCTGAAGATCAGAGAACATACTTTCTGTGAATTCAAAAGAAATCACTGTCTCTGGCATCTGAACCTTCTTGTTAACTACTGTAAGGAGACTTGGTTCAGAATAATAGTAAGTAACAGCAGAACCATTATTACCAGAGATCCTCACAGACTTCTCACTAAAATCAAAGGAAGGTGAATCAAACAAAGACACTGTTCCAAGGAATTTATTAAGATCCCAAATACCAAATTCTACCTCAAAGTTTTCTCCTATAGTTGCTTCTGCCATCACATTCTTAGCAGGAGTAACCGTACTAATAACATTACCAGGTCGAACCAAAATGTTTGAGTTTAACTGAGAAAAGTTCTTCAGTACGGATAGGGTTTCTTTTGAAATCTTCACACTTGTCGTTGCAGCCATTACGAATAAATCTCCATGTAGGGGTTATCAATCATCAATCGAATCAAATTCTAGATACTCATCTAGTTCTGTAGAGTCTAACAGACCATGATTAACTTTGTCAATCATAATCTTTGCATTATGTCTAGAAGATCTTTTCTTTGTTTTCTTTTCGCCTCTTACACCACTACTTTTGTATTCAGAGTTCAAATCTTCACCATAATTTAACTTTTTCTTACTTCCCATCTGTAGACTCCATTTCAATACTAATTATACATCACCTCACGGAATTGTCAAGTGATAATTTAGAAAACGCTGATGATAGGGGCGGCACCGCCACCAGTTGCTGTAAATTCTGTTCCTACTGGTGGCATTATACTACCCCTCCGTCTGTGACTGTCCATCCCAAAGTGGTAACAAGATATGCTCTTGCAGAAACAGCGTCAGTATATTGATCTGATCCAATACCACTATGGGTTGTGTTATTATATGTGAGGGATGCCGCACCCAGAACTTCGGCAGTTGTATAACTGTTATCGTATGCCCAGTTTGCAAGACAAATCAACCATCTGCTATAGTTTGTTGTTGACATTGCAGTGTCGTTTAACATCAAAGCAAAATTCGCCGCAGTTGTTGCGGGACTCCATGCACTGATGTCTTGATTGAAAGACGAGGCGCTCCGGAACATCCCACTCATAGTCGTAACACTCGACACATCCCAAGATCCGATGTCTTGATTGAATGAGGATGCATTCTGGAACATCGACCCCATATGCGTAACACTCGACACATCCCAAGATCCGATGTCTTGATTGAATGAGGATGCATTCTGGAACATCTGACTCATAGTCGTAACACTCGACACATCCCAAGATCCTATATTACCATTAAAAACTAGTGCAAGATTAAATACTCTAAGCAATCCACTTGAACTTATATTTCTAAAATCAGCAGATGACTTCAAAGGAGTACCGACCATTGATCTTGCTTCACGAAACATACCATGATCGATGCTTCCGAATCCATCGTATTTTATATCACCCATCGAAACGAGTTCAGTTATCTTGTTCTCGTCGTAGTTTCTACTGAGATACGAATTACTTCCAAATGTGTGACTTGGATTCGCCGCATATATCTTAACAAGGTATCTTTTTGTGGAGTCTGAATAACTATGAGTAGTAGTACCTGTTGTAGATATAGTCTCAGGAGTACTCCCATCACCCCAGTCGATCAATACATTGTTGCTTGCAGCGGCAATATTTGCAAACCCAATATTACCAACACCAGATTGTTCAGCGAGATCGGCCCGCACCTCCACACAGAGAGCGGGTTCTTCTCCATTCAGATTCCCACCGAACCAGTTGCTCATTGAGTATACCTCACCGCAAATCTGAAGTCGTAACAGGCACTGTAGTTGGATGTTACTAGTTCGAGTGTTCCACCTTGAGCAAGTGATGTGTTCGACAGAGATGCGGTGACACCCGTTGGTGATACATTGAGTGATCCAACTGTAGCACCAGAGTTGTAGATATCGGCACTGATACCACCAGTTCCACAGATGGCATATACCTCAGTTATAGTTCTTCCGATTGGCGCCCGTGGATCTAGGTAGTAGGTTCCCTCGGATGGGGCGTAGATATGTCCTGAATAAGAATCAGTGACGGTTGATGCACCAGCAGCACTTCCTTGATAGGTTCCATCAGGGAAGGTGATGCCAGCAGCATCCATCGAAATACCTTTTAAGGTCTTTAGAAGTTTATTGGCGGTAATTAGTTGGGGTTGATAAAGAACTACAGTCTGGTCCGCAGACCACATTTCTACATTATTAGTGCCTATTGCACCTACGACCAATCCACTGCGTTGGTTATTTGGATCAAAGAATCTATTGGCAGTCACAACACCAGCAACGCTAACATCAACACCCGCAGAGTTACCACCATCAACAGTAATAATACCATCAGCAGAGATACCAGCAACATGAACAACCAATCCAGATGTATCGACTGCTCCAGTCACACCATTCCAACTAGTTACAATAGTCCCAGCAGTAGTTCCATCAGGGAATCTAAAATGCTCTGATGCACCCACAATTGGATCACCCGGCACAAAGAATAACTCTACAGACTTACCAGATGAACCAGAAGCACCAGTAGGTATTATTTGAGTATTAGTAAATTGTAAAGCATTAGAGGCATAACTCGTAGAATCATATGAGAAAAATCTATCAATTCCAGTGTCACCAAACACAATTCTAACTTGTCCACTATTTTGACCACTAACAATAGAAGTAAGAGTGTCCTTAATACTATCTCCGTTTGCGTCATCCATATAGATACTAACTAATCCACTAGTAGTATTATGAACAAACTCACCGTTTGCATCGGCAATCGTCCCGAACGCCACTGATGTATAGGTGTATGGATAACCACCAGTAGCGGATTGACCAATGGGTCCAACGGGTCCAGTGCCGCCAGTTCCGCCTTTGGGCCCATCAATACCAATGGGTCCAGTGCTTCCAGTTGTTCCTTTGGGTCCATCAACACCAATGGAT
>ERZ890604.305-NODE-305-length-17965-cov-7.872418_pt1 | contig 17965 bp, 23 predicted proteins | sample MGYA00521097_ERZ890604 | MGnify/ENA primary metagenome ERZ890604 (study PRJEB32303, sample SAMEA104408625) | aquatic metagenome | biome: Brackish water; feature: Chemocline; material: water | place: Baltic Sea | collected 2014-10-26T21:54:00 | depth 120 m ... | reverse complement strand
TTGATTGATGTAACGTGATGGATATCTATTGATGTTGCCATAGTCTTAATTCCTTTATTGTATGTTGTATTAAAGTATTAGACGCATCCTATTTTATTTTCTTACACATTGTCAATATAAAAAATAACCAGTGTACTTTTTAATACACTGGCTTCTTTTGTATTACTGCATTTTATCGAAAGCAACGTGGTCAAAAGTGTCGTTGTCTAATAGTCTGACGTACTCGTTAAATACAGTTAAAAATTTATTGAGTTTTACATCACTTAAAAGATTTAATTCAATAAGACTGCTATCACCTGATAGATCAATCTGTTTGCGTATGTTCGCCAACCTTGTTGCATTCATAATTAATTAGACGGGCTCCAATTTATTTTCTTACATATTAAATTAAAGAAATTATGAATATTAATATTTCTATCATAGGGCACCTGCAAAAGTCTTTGATGTATGCCGGCATACTTTGCGCTCAAAGTACAAAGTGAACCACAAAAAACTAAAACGGTTGAATGTACGGTACACAATACGCCCTTTCTTTTCATGGTATTCGCTTAGGTCCCATTGTACCCACTTGTTCCTTGTGCGGTGGAATCTTACTAAACCGCCTTTGTTCAACACCTTGAAACGTAAACCTTTGCTTCCGTCTTTTAATTTTGTAAATGTCATAGTCTTAACCTTCCTCGTTGTTTAAATGTTTTGCTATTTCGTGCCAATTAACATCCGACATAAAAGCTAGTGCATAAGAAGCGGCTATGCTGTTATCGCGCTCAACCTCTGCGTATATATCCTCTTCAGCCCACTCTTTTAATAATTCTGGCGTAACTTTATCCGACTCAGAATCCCAACCGTCAAACATTTCTAGATTAACTCTCCACGTTGCGTAATTAGTCCAACCGTTGTGCTTTAAATTATCCATTGTCTTAACCTTTCAATTGATGAATGTAATAGCTTAAGTACTACACTTATAAAATACTGTCAACTATTTATTTTATTTATTTTTAGTTGACAATAGTTTTTAGCTATGAGACTATTTGCATATCTTAACAAAAACAGGTGATATAATGACATTATTAAAAAAGATCGCAGAAGCTATATGTTTAGAACAATTTGGAAGCGAGGAATATTATGGTGAAGCTAGATGTTGCAAGGTTGGCGGTACAGAAGGATGTTGTGCTATCGACTATGAAACAACAGCGCAAGCTGTTCTTGATGTTCTTGAACGTTCTAAAAAGAAAAGGTTAACACCAAATGAAATAATCGAAAGAAACCTTGTTAAGGAAGCTGCAAAAGTCTTTAAGCAGAAATTAGATCCAATAGAGTCAAACCAAATTAGCGTAATAGTTTCTGATTTCAAAGACGAAATGCAATTTTTGGTAGCAGAAATGGCTTCTAAAATGGCAGTGGACGCTAAAAAACTTCGTCGTTTACTTAAAAAACAACAATTGTGGACACATGGCGATGTTGCTAAATTAGAAAAAGCGTACCCTTATTGGAAAAATGTAGCTCAAAAAATTGATACGCCAGCAGACGGTAAATTATGTTCTCATTGCGGAGCAAACGATAGCACTGTTTATAGATCCTTTTCAGATAAAGCCAGAGGACTTGGTCATCAAGATATTGTAATCGAACGCATTAGAAAATGCAGCACACCATATTGCAACCACCGATGGCGAACGTGCGAAATTAGCCAAAGTCGATTTAACGAACTTGTAGAAAAGGAATCAGCTTATGAGAAATAAAGACTTTCAAGACTTGATACTATTAGGAATATTTGTGGGCTGCATTTTTGTAGGTTTAACTTTACTAGGAGCCATGCCATGATACCAGATAAAATTATGTCAAAATCAGAATGGGAAGATCAACTACAATTGCGTTATGATACTATGCCGCCTTGGTATTGGAATCTGAGAGAAAGACAAAACGCTTATGAGCATTATTTAGCAGTAAACTTAAAGGAAAAAGACAATGGACATTAATCCAAATGCATTAGTTCTATTAGAAATACTAGGCGAAAACGATTCGGTGACAAAAGACAATTGTAGTGAATTAATTGGCCTTGCACTTGCCAATGATCGCGAAGAATTATACTTCATAAAAGAAGCTATTGCTGATTTTTGTCTTAAATATTTTGAGAATATCCCAGAATATTTAAATTAGTACTTGACTTATTCTCAAAATGCTGTATTTTATACACTTAGTACACTTAATACACTTAGTACATATGTATTCTTCAATAGAATATCTTTACATATTGCTTATGTACTACGTGTACTAAGTGAGACAATTTTAACAAAGGAGTTTATACGATGATTTTATTAGCACTATATTCGTTATCACTTTTAGTTTTTAATGTAGATTATTTAAATACTATCGACAAGGAGCAGAAGGCCGGCGCTGAGTGGCACTATGTGGGACCACAAGCTAAAGATCCTAAAGCTAAGCAGTTTATCACGAACAACACTGTGTATTTTAAGTTAAAGTATCCAGATGAGAAATAAAATAGTAGTGTATAAACATAAACAATTGGACAAACGGATATTGACATATCATAAAAAGTTAGTTACTGTTCGATTCCTAGACACAAAGGTGTGATATGCGATGTATAATATGCGATGTACGGTTAGAGCTTTCTAGGAAAATAGACATTTGCCCTGAGTGTAGCGACTCAGTGGCGAAGGTTTACGATGAAGAGGTCCCTAGCGAATTTGAAGATTTTGTCTACATTAACAAGGAGCTTAATAAAAATGGGTAGTATTATAGGTTTTATTCTAGGACTGTTAAACCACATTGAAAGGCGTTTACCATGATGAATCGGCAAGAAGTAATAGAAGCAGCACTAGACTGCATCACCAACGATAGAGCAGATCAGTACGGAGACGCAAAGGAGAACTTTGATAACATTGCCAGACTTTGGAGAGCATATCTTAAAATAGATATCTCAGACTTTGAGGTAATTATGCTTATGATCTTACTAAAAGTAGCACGCACCAAAAGTAGTCAAGAACATTCTGATAATTATGTTGACATAATCGGATATGCTGCTTTAGCTTCTGAACTGGCAGCAGCAAAGTGAATCATGTTATGGAAGTAATCCAAGATATTAAAGATAGAATAACAGAAGCAGGTGTAATTGATGATGATGATGCAAAATGCTTGGCTTTTGATATTTTTCATTATGATGCTGTTCACCTAGAGGAGGGCAGTGTGCTACGTTTCTATCCAAAGGATGTTAGAAAAGCAGTATTAACCATTAACGAAACAGTGAAAGAAGGTAAAAAATGAATAAGTCAGAGTATAAAGAAAAACGTGATAAGGTTAACAGGTACCGCATTGAGTATCAGAAGTATGGCACAGCAGAGCAGTACATAGAATACTTAGCTTCTAAATTAGTACCACCACTTAAAAATATGCAAGACATGGAAGGCGAGATGTACATGAGTGACTTTCGTAAATTGAATCAGGCATTATGGTTAATAACGAACAGGCTAGACTAATGGAGCAGGATTACGTGGAAAGTGAGTTGTTAAAAGCACACCAACCATGCGATTCTTGTGAATCAAGTAATGCTATGAGCATCTATTCTGATCACACGTATTGTTTTAGTTGCTTAGCCTGGAGAGGATCAATGGAAACAGCAGAAATAGTGCCTATTAAGGCAGTTAAAGTAGTAGATGACGGTAGTAAGTGGTCTGACAGGAAGATTTCACTGGCGGTGACAAGCTTTTATGATGTTACTGTCAGTGATAGTAGCGTGGAGTTCCCATATTATGATGGTCCTTCTAAAATAGCGAGTAAGTTTAGGAATCCTGGGAAAGAATTTAAGACCACTGGAGAGTTTAGTAGTGCAGGTATGTTTGGAGCGCATACCTTACTCAAAGCTAAGAATTTTGAGATAGGTAAAACTGTTATTATCACTGAAGGAGAATCTGATGCACTTGCAGCATTCCAAATAGCTAATAAAATACATCCCAACTCTAAACACTTAACTCTAAAGAAAACATTGGTGCCGGTGTTTAGTATTAAATCAGGTGTTGCAAGTGCAGAACGTGATATTAAAAACAATTTAGAAATGCTGGAGAAATTTGATCGTGTTTTTATATGCTTTGATAATGATGAACACGGCCAGAAGGCATCTAGCAAGGTTGCTAAGCTGTTTACACCTTCCAAGGCTAGGGTAGTCACCCTGGAGCTAAAAGATGCTTCAGAGTACACCTCTAAGGGCTGGGAAGAGCAGTTTATGTCTCACCTTAAGGATGCACCTATCTATACACCTAGTGGCATAGAGAATGCGTCTAATAACTTCGACAGATTATGGTCAGAACAAAATACAACAAGTGTTGACTTTCCTTGGAAAGCATTGAACGATAAAACCTACGGAATACGTCAACGTGAGATCATAACGTGGGCTGCAGGTACTGGTGTTGGAAAGTCAAGCTTTATGCGCGAACTGCAGCACTATTATCTGATGAATCACGATTTTAACATTGGTATTATTGCCCTGGAAGAGTCAGTAGACAGAACACGTAGAGGTATTCTGGCAATCGAAGCTAATGACAAGCTACATCTAAACGAAGTGTTCAGTAAATACTCAAGAGAGGACATAAAAGGCTTCTTTGACAAGACATTAGGGACTGATCGTGTATATCTGTATGATCATTTCGGTTCAATGGACTGTGAAGACTTACTAAATCGCGTTAGGTACATGGTTGTGGGACTAGACTGCAAGGTCATTTTTATAGATCATTTGAGTATCTTAGTCAGTGGTCTTGACATTGTGGATGAACGCAAGGCTATTGATAAAACAATGACCATGTTAAGACAGTTGACAGAAGAGACAGGATGTGCTATTCACCTTGTCACGCACTTAAGACGGACTAATTCTGATAAGTCACACGAAGATGGCGGTGAAATTAACCTTAGCCACCTACGTGGATCACATGGAATCAGTCAAATTAGTGATACTGTGATAGCTTTGGAACGTGCAACCCAGGCAGACGATGCAGATGAAGCTAATACCACCACAATGAGAGTACTTAAGTGTCGATATACTGGTGACGCAGGGATTGCTGGTAGATTATTGTACAATAAGTCTAATGGTAGGCTTGAAGTAGTGAGGGATGAGTTTTAGTGTACGTTGTTATTGACATAGAGACTGATGGATTTGATGCAAGTGTTGTACATTGTGTTGCGTGCCTAGACGATCAAAACCAGGAGAGGGTATTCACTGAGCCTACTGGCTTTCAGGAGTATCTCTCCGGTTACGATATGGTTATAGCGCACAATGGTATACAATTTGACTACCCCATGCTTAAAATACTCTGGGGAATCACCATACCAGCGTCTAAACAGTACGATACTTTGATTGCTTCCAGACTAATCAAGCCAGATCTGGAGAATGGACATAGTTTAGAAGCTTGGGGGCTGCGTCTTGGCTTCCCTAAGTCCCCTAAACCTGATGATTGGGCTGTTTATACACCAGAAATGCTTGCTTATTGCAAAATAGATACAGTTATATGCAGTTTAGTGTACAAAAAGGTACAAGAAGGGTTAAAATTGTTCTCAAAAGAGTCAATTAACTGCGAATTTAAGCTTCAAAGGATGATAAACACTGTTAGAAATAATGGATTTTATTTCAGAGAAGATGATGCTTTGGACTTGCTTGATGAGATAGAACAGAAGCAAAGTGTAATTAGAAATAAGATAGATAAAGTATTTCACTCCACATTTATAGAGCTTAAGACTAAGACAAAAGAGATACCGTTTAACATTAACAGTAGGGATCAGATAGCTAATCAATTAACAGAGCTAGGGTGGAAACCTAAAGAGTTTACGCCATCTGGTAAACCTAAAGTTAACGAAGAAATCTTAGAGGTTGTAGATATACCAGAAGCTACGATTGTGTCAGAGAACTTTATGCTGCAGAAGAGAGCAGCCATGCTCAAATCTTGGATCAAGGCTACCAACATTGATTCTAGAGTACGATGCAGATATCATTCGCTAGGTGCTGTTACTAATCGTATGTCTTGCTCTGGTCCTAACTTGCAACAAGTGCCATCTGTTAGGAAACCTTATGGCAAAGAGTGCAGACAACTATGGTCATGCTATCCAGGCAATATGCTGGTAGGGTCAGACGCGCAAGGTTTAGAGCTACGAGTCCTGGCACACTACATCAACGATGCAGACTACACCAGAGAGGTCTTAGAAGGCGATATACACACCACTAATCAGCTTGCTGCTGGACTCAGTACCAGAGATCAAGCTAAGACGTTTATATACGCTCTGTGCTACGGTGCAGGTGATGCTAAATTAGGTACGGTAGTTGGTGGTAACGCCAAGGACGGTGCTAATCTAAGAGCAAGTTTCTTTGCTAAGATACCAGCGTTTAAGAAATTTGCTACCAAAGTGATTGACAAAGGAGAAAAATATGGTAAGTTAACAGCAATAGACGGTAGAATATTAACTGTTCGTAGTCCACATGCAAGCTTAAACACTTTGATACAAGGAAGCTCTGCTGTTCTGATGAAGAATTGGTTTATGAACACTGCTTTAGACCTTAAAAAGAGAGGTATTAATGCTGGAGTTGTGGCAATGGTACATGATGAAATTATTTTAGAATGTGCTAATAATTTAGTTGACAGTGTTGCTGAATCTGTTAAACTAGGTATATCACTAGTGAATAAGCAGTTTAATATTAGATGTAATTTAGACTGTGACGTTAATTTTGGAACTAATTGGAAGGAAATACACTAATGACTTTTCATTATATTGAAGGTAAATTAGAGTACGCTATGTTATTTGAAAAGAAAGATAAGTTTGATCGTTGGAGCACTGTGCTTCTCTTAGAAGGTGATCAGATACTACAAGCTAAGAAGCTTAACTTAAAGCTTAGCCAGAACGATGATAAGTTTGGAGGCTCTGCTTACGTATCGTTGAAGACTACAGTGCCTCCCAAGGTGTACGATGAAGAGAACAACCCCTATGATGGTCCGACTATGTTAACAACAGGAACCGAAGCGGTAGTTAAGCTAACGCAGAAGCCTTATGATAACAAGTTTGGCAAAGGGATAACAACGTACATAGATGGTGTTAAGATCACTAAGGCTGTACCTTGGCAACCTATTGGAGATGATGACTTTGCTCAAGCAGAGGCTGATTCAGAGTTCTAGTGTCTGATATTGACTACGGTCATTGGGATGTAAGTCTGGTAGGCAAGTTCGAACCTATAGAACACTTCGGGTTTGTCTACCAGATAACCAACTTAATAGACGGTAAATCTTATATTGGTTGTAAACACCTTATGAAGTACAAGAAAGGTAAACCAGTTAAGGCTAGTGAGTGGCGAAGTTACTGTAGCAGTAGTAAGCACCTCCAACCGCAGATAGAAGAACTAGGGAAGGAAAACTTTTCATTTACAATAATACTTCTTTGTGATAATAAACGTAATCTGTATTATAACGAAATGAAGATACAAATACAGCTAGGCGTTTTAGAAACAGATGATTATTATAATGCTAACGTAGGTGGAAAAAGATTCTACAGACCTGTTAAGAGTTACACTGATCCTGATTTTATAAAAAAAGTAAGTGGTATGAACAACTACAGGTTTAAAGGTAACTTCATTGTCACTTACAAAGATAACGTGGTTAACTTGATTAAGAATACAGGTCTTAGAGAATTTGCCAAGGAAAACGGTTACGATCATAGAAGATTATCTGAATTAGGACTAAAGAAACGTAAAACACACAAAGACATAAAAAAACTGGAGTTTGTAAATGACCAAAAAGAAAATTGATACTCTTGTTAACGATATATATTCGTTACTTGATAACGGTACTACCTCACCAAGCCAGGAGTACTTGTTTGCAATGGCATCTGACATTGTAGACTCTCTTAAGAAGCAATTGTGGGTGGGTACTAGACCATCTGGTAAAGGTAAATTACGTATGTCTAACATAGGTAAGCCTTGCACGCGATCACTGTGGTACGACATCAACGGTGATGATAACTCTGATAAGCTTACCTCTGAGACAAAGCTAAAGTTTATTGTGGGTGATGTGGTTGAGGCTGTGATCTTATATCTTGTCAAAGAATCAGGGCACGTGGTTACAGACCAGCAGAAAGAAATTGAGATTGGCGGTATCAAAGGCCACATAGATGCTGTAATTGACGGAGAGTTGGTAGACGTTAAGTCCTCTAGCTCATACGGTATGCGTAAGTTCAAGGAGGGTACACTTCCCCAGGATGATCCGTTTGGTTACTGCAGCCAGATCAGTGGCTACGCTAATGCACTAGGGAAGAAATCAGGTACATTCCTAGCCTTCGATAAAAGTGCAGGTGATCTAGCTCTCTACACGTACAAAGATATTGAGGACAGTACGAAGAGAATAGAGAAAGTTATTGCTGATACAACGTGTGCTGCACCACCTGAGAGAGCATTTAATACAGTAGAAGAACGAGCCACGAAGAAGAAAAAGCTTGGTATCAATTGTTCGTATTGTTCTCATAAAAAAACTTGTTGGAAAGATGTTGGTTTAGACTTAAAGTTTAAAAGTGGACGGCCAGTATTTTATGTACCTACCGCTGGAGAGAAAAGCAATGAGCATGGATTCTAAATATCTGTCTCAGGAGATACTAAGGGACATATCTGATACGTATAGTACAGAAGACATACTTGACAATATAGGTATGCTCCCTTATGATCTTGCTCTGCTACTTGCAGAAGAGATAAAAGATAACCTACATAAATTTGAACTCAGACCATTGGATGCATATACAAATGACCTATGATACTATAGAATACGGAATGAAGACTCCACTGGCAAAAGAAATAGATACGGTTAAGTACCGCCAGACAGGAGAAGACTTTTACGGTAAGATTGTGCGTATAGCAGGTGCTCTTAAAGACTCACCTGACCACTTTGAATCTTTCAAGGATACCTTACGTCACATGCGCTTCTTACCAGCAGGTAGGGTGCAAAATGCAATGGGTGCGGCAAGACAAACAACCGCATTCAATTGTTTTGTCTCCGGTAAGATAGAAGATAGTATGGACTCTATCATGGGTAGAGCCACTGAAGCGGCAGAGACAATGCGCCGTGGAGGTGGTATAGGATACGACTTCAGTAACCTTAGACCTAGAGGAGATAGAATTAAATCTTTAGACTCTAAGGCATCTGGTGCTGTAAGCTTTATGCAGATCTATGATGCAGTATGTCAGACCATTGCATCAAGTGGTCACCGTAGAGGTGCACAGATGGGTGTGCTACGTATAGACCACCCTGACATTGAGCAGTTCATTACCGCCAAGAACAACGGTACAGCATTAGCAGGTTTCAATATCTCTGTAGGTGTTACTGATAAGTTCATGGAGTGTCTGGAGCAAAAGAAACCTTTCCCGCTACACTTTGAAGGTGTGGTGCATGAAGAAGTAGATCCTGTTGCTCTCTGGGATATGATCATGCGCTCCACGTGGGATTGGGCAGAGCCTGGGGTGCTGTTCATAGATACTATTAACCAGATGAACAACCTGTACTATTGTGAGACTATTGAAGCAACTAATCCATGTGGTGAGCAACCTTTGCCTCCATACGGTGCGTGCTTGCTAGGTAGCTTTAACTTAGTTAAGTATGTAGCAGCAGGAGAGTTTGACTTCGGATTGTTCACAGGTGACATATATCATGTTGTGCGTGCTATGGACAATGTGATAGACAGAACGATCTACCCATTGGAAGCACAGAAGCAGGAAGCTAAGAACAAGCGTAGGATAGGACTAGGTATCACTGGGTTAGCTAATGCAGGTGAGATGTGTAATATGCCTTATGCTTCTCCAGAGTTTATGAAGTTCACCGCTGAAATCTTACAGACTCTGCGCGATTATAGCTACTCTTCCAGTTCTCTCCTAGCTGAAGAAAAAGGATCTTTCCCCTTGTACGATAAGGAGAAGTATACAAAGGGTAAGTTCTTTAAAACTTTAGCTCCTTGGGTACAAGAGCGTATTGCAGAGTTTGGGATTCGTAACTCACACTTAACCTCTATTGCCCCTACTGGTACGATTAGCTTGACTGCTGACAACGTAAGCTCTGGCATTGAGCCTCCCTTCAGTCTGTACTACGATAGGACAATACAGCAGTTTGATGGACATCAGATACAGCGTGTGGAGGACTATGCGTACAGTCAGGGTGTAAATGGACGCACAGCTAACGAGATCAGTGCAGAGGAGCACTTAGAAGTACTAGCTCTTACATCTAAGTACATAGATAGTGCTGTGAGTAAGACATGCAACGTGGGGAATGATGTTACCTATGATGACTTTAAAGAACTATACTTTAATGCTTGGAAGAAAGGGTGTAAAGGTATTACAACATTTAGAGCAAACGGTAAAAGATATGGTATTCTACATGAAGTCAAAGAAGAACCTACTGTGGAAGCGTGCTACATAGATCCAATGACGGGACAAAAAGCTTGTGAATGAAGACAGTCCGTTACTTTGGAGGATTAAGTGGGCTTCCTCCATTGTTTTATTATTTGCAATGACACTTACTAGCCAGAACATTTACCCCTATAACTTGGTTGCACATTTTGTGGGAGTACTTGGCTGGCTGGTGGTGGCAATTAATTGGAACGACAGATCACTCATTGTTGTACACAGTGTAGCTCTGTCAATATTGGCAAATGGTATTTTGTCTTACTTTATGAAGTAGGTATTATGACTCTAACGAATAGGTACGATGTCTAAACCACACCTAGTACACTTTGTACCTTCTAACTTATGCCAGAATATGTAGCACCGTATGTTCTTTAGAAACTGTATCATATATTAACCCCATGATTTGCGCCAAAGGTAAGCATCAAGTTTACAGACTAAGTGTGAGAGTACTCGTATAGGTTTACTACGCCACATTGTTATCTTCCTCTATAGTGTATTGTGTGTTTCCAAAATTGTCTAGTTAAATAACGTTCTCTTGCCAGAAATCTAAGCAGTCTCTTCACCATTTTACTTTATCTGCCCAGTAAGCTGCTGACATTTTACCCTTTGATATGTTACGTGCATGGCGTGCTTTAAAGGATCTCTTCCTGGCCTTCTCAGAATCTGTCTTGGGATTCTTTCCTGCACCACTTACCCCCTGTTGTCCAAAGCGAATCAGTTTAACTTTATCACCTGACTTTGCTAGGACAGCATGGGACTTCTTAGAGTGACCTGATGTTCTCTTAGGTTTGTTGTACCCAGAGAAGTTCTCTCCTCTATAATTAATTGCCATTAGTACCACCCTGAATGAGAGTCACCAGCTTCTCCGATTCCATCAACACCGCCGGAAAAGTCAAACCCTCCACCGTAACCACCATCAAAACCGTCTGAACCCCCACCTCCAGCATCTATATTAGCTGCTGCTGCTTCATTTTTAGCCAACGCCGTAGCTGCTTCAATTGCTGCTGTTCTACTTGCTTCCCAAGCATTTTGCCTATCGTTGTACCCACTGTTTGGGTTGTTTTTTGCAAAGTTAGCAGCAAAGTTGTTGTAAGCGTTTCCAGTTTTAGCTGCCATTGAGTTAGCATCACTCATATTAGCCATTGCGATAAAGTCTCCTGCACTCATAGTATGCTGACTAAGAGAAGAGAATCCTGGTGTAGCTCCTGGCCATCCTGTATATAACCCAGTATTAGGAGCAGAGTCCCCTACTTCTCCTACACTAGCCACAGTAGTAGGCACACTTACCACATTACCTAAAAGACCAGGAGTTTCCATTCCTCCATAACTTGTACCTAAACTACCAGAACCACCAAATTCAGATCCATCGTAACCTTCAAAAGAGTTTTCATCTGCAGCGTTAGTAGCAAAATCAGAGTCTTGCCCGTATACACCAAATTCATCCTTACCTTGAAGGCCTCCTAGTAGTCCCGAACCTATACCAGCTAGGGTACTTATAGCACCTGCTGGAGTGTTGTCTGGAAATTCCATTGCGTTGGCTGCAGCTTCGTATTCAGCTTGTGCATTATTGCCTTCATCATACCAAAGCCCATCGTCCCCATCTATTCCAGGTGGTCCCAAAGGTGATGACGTAACAGCACTTGGTGTATAGTTAGAGTTTTTACCTGTGGGTACATCCTCTGGAGTATTAAACATACTATTAACAGCAGCGTTTACACCTTGCCCTGCAACCATTCCTAGTGGTCCAGATATAAGTCCTGATGTCAGCATCCCAAGCCCTGCGCCAAGAATCCCTGCGACTGTAGGAGCTTTACTCATATTCGCCAAAGGTGAGTTTGCTCTTGGTGCAACACTATTTCTGCTATAGCTAGATACAGTTTGTTCTAAACCATTTGAATTTACAAATGTATTCTTCCCTTCACCCAGTGCATCCGTCACCGCCCGATCATTGAAAATTTGTTGGTCAGAACGTCCGGTACCCATAAAGTTCCATTTACTGTTTGCATAATCATAAGTGTGATCAGAGATGAAGTTAGGATCAGCCATTATTTCTTACTCCTAGCTTTAGAAAACGCTCTAGAACCAAACCAGAAACTGACTATAGCTGCAAAGATTGCTTGTGTCTCAGGATCCCATATGATTACAATTGAAGTAGTAAACGAAGCTCCTTGCTCAGACATTATTGCAACAAGTGCTGATATCTTTACAGTGGCGAACAAGATAAAGAACAGGTAGGTCAACACTGGACGTACTGATGCCCGTAGCTGGGAGACAAAACCAGTAGACTCAAGTGACCTATCGTGATTGTAGATCCCTTTGACCTCTTCTATGTCTGCCTGTGCGTCTATCTCCATGATCTTAAGTGTGCTCAGTTGCTCAGCGTACTTAGCTTTAGCTTCTAGCATAGCCAGTTCTTGCTTGTTAGCCTGACTCTTCTTAAAGAATCCTAACACCTCTGGTACAATTGAGCTTCCGAAGCCTATTAGTGATCCTATTATTGATAGCATTACCTAGAAACCTCCGCTTAACGATAATTTTATATTGTCTCCAGATAGTTTATAATAAGTGTCGTCATCCATTAGTTGAGGATAAGTTTTGTATATGTGTGCTAAATTTTTAAGCTTGCTTAATCCAGCAGCATCTCTACTCCTATTAATCCAACCCTTTATGTATTTTCTATACCTAGGTCCCTTATTAGGAATTTCTGCGTAACTATCTACAATAACATTCATAGCTTCTTTAGCAGTTTTTACATTTGCTTTCCTTGCTTTTGTTATAGCGGCAGGTCTTAAAATAGAAAGATTACCTAAAACTTTTTGTACTTTATAAGGCATATCTAGTACCCCTAAAGGTCCTAAATACTGATCTAAAAATATATCATTTGCTTGCTTTCTAGTTACGTCTTTTATCATTTGTTTTGTTATTTTTGATCTGTCTATGTTTAAATGTTTAGCTAAACTTTTAGGAGTAACTCCCCTGTTTGTTCCTACTAACGTACCCTTATTTACAGCACCGCCTGTCCAGTTTCCACCATCAGTTTTTTTATTTTGATATCCCCCCTCCCACTTGTCTACAGAAGTAAGTATTCTTTTCACCATATTAGTTTTTTTCATTTCAGAAAGGACTCTACCTGTTCTACCCGAAATACCATCAGTTGCGGTATAGGCACCAGTACTAGAATCATTGCCTATTAACGGCTCTACTCTTGAATCTGTAGGTGCCATAATACCAGCAGTAATTCTCATTGCTTCTGCATAAGCCTCGTTACTTGGACCCGTAAGATCTGTAGGGGTTATACTACCAGCAGTAGTTTTTCCTGTTCGTGGGTTTACTTTTTTAGTTTCTATACTTTTTTGGATAGCTTCTGGAGGAAGTAAACTTCTTTCACGTATAATGTCACTAAAGTCCATTGGGTCATATACTGCTTCTGTAGATGGTCCAAGAAGAAATTTAAACCTATCAAAAGCTTCCCCATAAGGATACTCTGTTACATTTGTATAGTAATCACCAATAGTACTTAAAAGTCCAGGCGTTACTGGCTCTTCTCTAGCTATACCTTCCTGCCTATTTCTTATAAAAGCATCGTCTGCATAAGGATTTCTAGGGGTAGATTGTTGTAAACTTTTTAGTATATCAGTACCCCATATATTTTCAGCCATGTTACCCTCTTCCCGATAAATTGATACTGCCCATAAGATTGGCGAAACTGTTAGGAATGCTACTAGCGTTAATACTAAGAGGAACGGCAGGAGCTTGAGGAGCAATTGGTGCATTCGGTACTCCTCTGGCTGGCTGTTGCATAGGTGCAGCCTGTGGCTGTGGACCTACATTCTGAGCACTCTGCAGTAGAGCCATCATGTTCTGCCCTAGCTCCTGTTGAGCCACTGCTTGATCAGGTGCAGCCGCTTGCTCTTCTTGCTGTAGGTTTACTTCTTCTTTTCTAACAATAGGCGCATTCTCTTGAGGTAGATTCTCATCCGCTTCGTCCATGTAAGCTGAGACAGAAGAAGCTAACATCCCATTCTGACCAGCCATTTTAAGAGTGTTTGCTTTCTTAGCAGCATCCATAGTTTTCTTCATGTAAGGGCGCATAATATCATCAATTTTATCTTGAGGAACTCCCTTTTTAACAAGTGAACTAATCTTCTGCCAACCTGCTTGACCTGGACCAAATGATTTCATAGTGTACATAAGAGACAAAGGTTTCATAGCACCTACTATTGAACCATTTAGTGCACCTCTGATTGCTCCTATAGGTAGTCCAGCAGCACTAATAGCACCTGCTGTTGGATCTATATTGAAAGCTCCTTGAATTATATTACCCATCTGCATTATAGGTTTATAATTATTCCCCAGAAGTTCTTCCAAAGCTTCTTTGTTCATATTGTTAGCTGTTACAATATCTTGCGCCCAATTTTTCAGAGCACCGTTCTTTGCTCCTGCGTCTAGACCGCCTACTCTGAGAAGCCTTGAGTACACTTGAGTGTACAGTAAGTCGCTATAAAACGCAGCTCCTTCAGGATCTATGGCTTTATACCCTCTGAACTCTGCAAGAGACTCTGCTAGCTTACCACTACCTGATAAGTTGTCCCCAAGTTGAGATACTCTACCAACAAACTGTTCAGCTTCTTTGTAACTTAAAGACTGTTTTAGTTTACCTAGCCCCTCTGGATTACCATCAGATACTTGTTTCAAAGCCTTCTTGTAGTCGTCAAAGCCTTTATTGTTAAATACCTTTCTAAATGATTTTGTATACTTAGCTGTATTCTCAGCCTTGTTCTCTAAGTCATCTAGCATCTTTAGAGCATCTTTAGCGTTCTTACGTATAACAGGTAAATTCTCAACAGTAAGATTAGCATTATTTAATTGGAATCTGTCTTTAGTCCACCTGATATACTGTGTACCTACTTTAGCTAAGAGGGTATCAGCATCTAAGACATCTAAAGCTTTTCCTCCTATAGTCTCTGTACCTTTTAGAACAGCATCTAGTTGATCTACTAAGTCAGTAAACAAAGCACTCTTTCTACCCGTCATTAAATCTTTAACATATGCTTCTGGTGTTTGTGCTGAGCTAGAAGATAAGTTCTTAAAGTTTTTCTTAAAAGGAGATATAAACTCTTTGTACCCTGCGTTGACTTCTGACAACTCCTTTCCAAAGTTCTTACCCACAATTGAATCCATGCGGTCCATTATTGTACTATCAGCAAGTACAGATTTACGCATTACATTAGGATCTACCGATTGGGTGGACATACGTTTACGCAAAGCCCTACTTAGGTCAAGTAGATCTTTTGCATTAACTGTATTAGCAGCTTCAAATTCAGCTTGCTTCTTTGCGTTCTTTAGTTTAGGAACACGAACTACTCTTGTCTCACTTACTTTAACAACCTTTTCTAATTTAGCCGCAATACTTGAATTAGCTTTAGCAATATCATCAAGTACTTCTGTTACAGTCCCCTTAGTATTCCTGGCTATGTCGTTAATTAAGTCTGCTACTTTAGTAGGAGAAACAGCGTAAGCAGTAAGACCATCTAAACCTTTACCGCTATTAAGGTTATCATATAGTTCATTAAATTTAGCAGCCCCGTACTTGTACTGCCTTTGTATGTTTTGTCCTATTAGTCCAGTTAGGAAACTAACGTCTCTAGCTACCTCAGTTTTTAATCCTATAGTCGTATAGAAATCGTCTATGTTTTTCTGAGTTTTACCTAGCAGGTCAAGTTCTTTCTTGGTAAGACTTTTTTTCATCTGGTCTACTATCTCAACAGTGGTCTTTCCCATTGATTGCCCAGATCTGTAGAGATCATCAAACTTCTGTAGGAATGATAAAGCATCTGCAGGTAGCTTATCCCCTAAGTTTTTTGAGCCTATACCTTCTAGTATAGTGGCAAATTTACTTGATAAGTTACCTTGATCACCTATCATGTGTTTAATTGTTATCACAGGAACAAGTTTTTCTATCTCATCGTCAGAGTATTTACCAGTTGCTTTTAATAACTCGACAGCTTCAGCTCTTGCCGCTTGTGCAGAAGAAGGAGTAACATTAATACCGTTTGAAGTTGTATCCCCAAGCTTATCTTTAGCGGCACTAGCTATTTTACCGCCTAGTCCACCCGCTAATTTAAAGGGAAGACCAAGAGCTACAGAAGCTCCTCCAACTGCTAATCCTTCAATACCTGCTTTAGTAAATATTTCCCCTGCTGATTCTACATTTTCCCCCAGAACAGAATTTTGATATACTTCTAGCCCAATATTAGCCGCTGCATCCCCTAAACCTGCACGTGCAGAACTAGCTCTAAGTCCACGTGATACTAGTGAAGATAATGCTCCTCTGGCTATTACACCTGATCCTGGGACCATAGGTAGAGCTATCTCTGCTCCAAGTGCAGTAATGCCTTTAACAACTTCTGGTACAACATCTACAAGATCATACAAAGTAGAATCTGAACCATCTATTAAAGTAGCTTTGTCTGCTTGTATGCCTCTACGTGCTAACCCTTTAGGAGTAACATACAGTTGTTCAGTAGGTGTGTAACCCCAATTATTTACACCAACTTTTTCATTTAGGATACCTCTTACTTCCGCTGGATTTTTATCAGCTAAAGACAGGGAAAGTCTTAGATCACCATCTGCAACACCACTTTTAACATCATATACATCTTCTATGCTTCTAGTACGAAACATACTTTCATTACGACTGTCTTCAACAATGTCTACTACTTGCTCATTGGTTAAACCATCAGCAAGCTTTACTTGTGTACCATCGGATAATGTGTATATACTTGGCATATCGTACCTTTATTTTGCTGGTCTAACACTTGACACATTTAATTTAGGTTTAGGATCTCTATTAAGAAGAGTTGATATATCTCTGCCATATATTTGATTGGCGTAGTTTTTATTAAACTGTGCTTTGTTTCTATAACTTTCTTTTAATGATCTTAAAGCCTCTTTCATCTTCGCATTACTTACAGTCCATTTACCCGATTCAGGGGCAATAATTTCAATAATGTCTTTATCCCCCTGTGACATTTCTTTACCAGTAGAAAATGTTTCATATAGTCTACCCCGAAACAGTAGTACTTTTTCCGATGTAGACGAATCTGGATTTCCTCCAAGTGAAGTCATAATAGCATTTAGTAAATTTTCACCTACGGCAGCTATACCACCAACATCACCAGTAGGTAATAAATTTTCTATTTGTGTAGCTACATCAATTCCTTGATTAGCTTTAAAGTACTCTTTTGATATATTAGCTAATGTTGAATCAGGTTTTACACCTTTACCAGCTTTTAATTCTGCTGCTCTTAAAGTAGCTTGAATTTTATTGTTCTCTATAGCTTTCTTCTGTGCCAGTTCTGCAGACTGTGCTTCCACAGAACGCAGACCACGTTCACCACTAGCTTGCTCACTGATGAAGTTACCTCCAAAAGTAGGCTGAGAGTAAAGAGATCTTTCCATCATTCTCTGGAGCATAGGGTTACTAAAGATCTTATCCATAAAGCCTAGTTGCTCTTCCTTACTCCTGTTAGCATCACCTTG
>ERZ890604.300-NODE-300-length-18180-cov-8.516469_pt1 | contig 18180 bp, 35 predicted proteins | sample MGYA00521097_ERZ890604 | MGnify/ENA primary metagenome ERZ890604 (study PRJEB32303, sample SAMEA104408625) | aquatic metagenome | biome: Brackish water; feature: Chemocline; material: water | place: Baltic Sea | collected 2014-10-26T21:54:00 | depth 120 m ... | reverse complement strand
CTAACTGATAATCAGTATTAGTGTTGAAAATGTTAACTTTCTTATGTATATATAAGAAGTAAAAGTAATTATAATATTTATATAAAGGCTAATGAAATGATTTTTTTCAAGCACTTAACACAATATAGGAGACAGAAAAGGGGAGTTACCTCCCCTTAACCGCTTCCTATTTTATATTGGTTTAGAATGGAAGGTCTTCTGAGGGTACTACCGCAGCCGCCACAACAGGTTGTGTTGTCTGTGGCTTTGCTTCCCAAGTGTCAAGTTCGCAATAGTACTTTCCACTCTTCGCTTGCTTGATGTCGATGTTTACCCATCCGTTCTTAACGTGTTGTTTAAGGAAGGCGATTGCCTCGTCTACCTTAATTGATTGCCGACCTACAACAAAGTCGGGAGCATTCTCTTGTCTCTTGAAAGAGAATCCGTCTGCAAAAATTTTTTCGTCTGACATTTTGTTTATTTATTTATTGATTTTGATTTTATGCTCCAATGTTTTAATTGTTTCTAAGATAATTTGATTCTTATCTTTTAGGCTTTTGCAGTCCATCGGAACACGCAACAACATCCACCTTTTCCTATGTGTCTTCAAAGACACAAGACGTTTAAAGAAGTTCATCGATATAGTAGTATTCAATTAGTTCTGTTGGGTTGTCCCCAAAGAATTTCTTGTACACCTCTATAGCGGCAATCACCTTCTCTTCACCTCTCTTTATAAATTCTTGTGTTGGTCTATAGATGCCAAGCATCCCATTTGTTTTATCTACAACATAGAATACTAATGGCTTACCAAATAGTTCTTGGTAGATAAAGCATTGGCTATCATAATTATACTTACGAGCACTCCACTTGAAGTCAAAAATATTGCTTGTTGTTTTTAAGTCAATGAGTTTATCATCACACACAATATCTGCCTTGCCTTTCCACCACATCCCGTGAATCTCTTTGATGGCAGGAACCTCATATAGATTTCCCTCTTGCCTGATACCTTCAAAGAATGAAAGGTTCTGAATCATATTGTCTACGCATCCTCGAATCTCTTCGCCCTCCTTCTCCAACATAGCAAAAGAAATATTATTCTCTGATATGAATTCCTTGTATGCTTTGGTTGTGCGAGTTGATACGTCTACAAATTTGGTATCTTTTGCTTTCTCGGGTTCAAGGATGAGTTGGTGAAAGTATCTCCCCTTAGCATAGTTCACATTGTCTTCTGATTGCTGACCAAATTCTTTTGGGTTCTTCAGTAAAGCACCGATGTCTGAGTTGCTTAGGTATTGTTTGCCAAATGCTCCGTAATAATCCTCGTCATTACGCAAGCGGTCTAAGATAGCACTACTCATTTAGATGTTACTATTTTAGTTAGGTGTGCCTTAACTATGTTGGTGATGTTATACTTAACGGAAAGAGAATCGACAATTTTCTTTATGCCCATATCTTTATTCTCAGTAACGTACTTTAAAACCTTAGGCCAATTGTCATCGTCTATTTTCAACGGAATCTTATTGTCTATTAAAGTAGCAGGCTCTGCGGGTTTCGCGGCTGCGCTAACTACTGTTTCTGTTTCAGGCAAATCCTCACCTGCGTAAATGTAGATACCTAAACCGAACATCGCTAAGTTCTTAACCAAACATCTCATCAAGGTTTTATTGATGTCGAATGTGGTTGCTGCGGCTACTTGCTTATCTCCGTAACGTGTTGTAAAAGTGTAAGCAACCTTCTTCATTGAGTTGTTTGCTCCGTCCATTACAGGTAGCCACATCTCTAAAGACTCACCTGCAATGGTTACGCTTGTGTGGCACATAAACCCAAGCGCGTCATCGTACTCTGTCATACCGATTTGATACGTTGCATCAGGACACGCCTTCTTTACCTCGCTCCAAGCCCAAGCCCAAGATAGGTACGTTAAATTGTTTTTCTTTTCCACCTTGTCATTGACATTGATGGCTGACAATTTTTCAAATGTCGTCTGTGTTGATTTTTCCATTTTGATTTGATTTTAATTTATTTAATTTATTAGTGATTTCTGAATACTTCTGAAGAATATTAGTTCGGTGCGTCTGATATCCGTCAAGTTGTTTTGATGGTCTTGATGGATGTGAGTTGACGTACTTCTTAATCTGCTTCTCGATTCTATCGAGTTTTACACGATAGTTAGACAAAGATATAACATAAATCCCATACCTCCATCCTTTTTCGTGAAAATTTTTCATCTCATCAGTTGTTACGGGAGAATAAAAGTCTCCTGCCCTTGATGTGTCTAACATCTCTATCTCCCCCGACTCGTTGTCTCTGTTTATTTTTATTCCATACAGAAGATACGCTTGGTATCCTATTCCGTGTAGTGGAGATGCCGTTGGGTCTTTAGATGCCTGATTAAAAATTTCTTCTAAGTCGTAATGCACGTTTTAATGGATTTAATTACTCGTCTGTAGTCTGCATCTTTAGTCATTCTTCCCTTTACTTGATGGATTCCATAAATAATAGATGAATGATTAATGAGATAGCCTTTACTAAACATATACTCTTGGATGTAAACAATCCGCATTGGTCTCTCACTACACATATAGTATAGGAGTTGACGCGCATCAACAATATCTCTACGCTTGCTTTTAGTAAACAACAGTTCTTCTGTTATCCCAAACAAGTCAGCACATTGTGTAGCGTAGTCGTTAAAAATATCTAATTTCATTTAAGTTTGTGGTTTTGTTCATAGTCCTTAAAGATTTCTCCAAAGGACTCGAACAGTTCATTTAAAAGTTCTATGCTCGTTTTTTTTACGATAACATTTGCGGGGTAAACCCGCGTTCTTGATTCTGATTTTTTTTTCTTCATTTGATTTAATTTAGGTTACAAATATATGAATAGTTTATTTCTCGTGCAAATTTATTCGCCTTGATTTAAGTGAGCAAACAATGCTTCTTCTAATATCTCTAACTTCTTTGACCGTTTTGGTTTTAAAGATTTATAGTCAAATAAATAGTTGCCATCGCTTAACATCTGAATGTAGTTACCTCCTATGTAGGTCATAACATCTTTACACTTTTTGTGTAGCGTTGGAGGATTCTTAAACCTCTTTACAAAGTCTGCTTTAGTTACAATCAGTCCCGTCTCTTGCAAATCTTTTACAGAAAGACCTGAGTCTAACTTTTGTTGGAGTTTCTGAATTTTTGTAGCGTCCCCACTTGAAGAAAGTTTTTCCTCAAGGATTAGTTTTAATAATAAATGTTTCATAATGGTTTTAATTTACTTCTGAGTAATCTGCTAATATGACATCTCCCACGATTAGTTGTCCGCAGAGTTCACTCGCTTGTTTGTTTAGTGGGTAATTCTTTAATCTTCCTTCCTCGTCAACGATTAGGATTTTGCTTGTCGGTAGGTAAATAAATTCAATGTAGCCCCCAACCATATCTTGCATTGATTTAAGAGTTGATACGTTAACCCCCTCTTGCTTGCTTCCGTCTGATTTTAATAATGTCGCCATTTTTTTTAAGTTAATATTTGTGAATACTTTCCGAACCAATGTCCGTCTATTAATACTTTGTCTACGTCTCTAAACTTTAGTGTTCGTTGCTTTGGTAGGTGTCCTCCTTCGATAACGATTCTGCTTCCGTGCCCGATGGCTCTGCGAATGTCATAGATTGTATCCACAAGCCACTCGGACTCCCCGTCCCATACATATAGGTCGTAGATTTCAAAGAGTCGCTCTGCTTCGCCCGTAACGTCAATGAATACGAAATTGTCATCTTCTGTAATGATAAGTTTGTTGTCCATCTCACCTTAGTCGTTAATAAAAGTTAATCCCTCGTCAGTCCCAACCGCGCAGATGGTTTCCCATATATGCTCTGTCAACCAATCGTCTGTTAGTGCAGTATCAAGAACCTCTTGACAAGTTTCGTTGTCTACGTTCTTAAACTTCTTTCTCACATCGTCAACCTGCCATAGATTGTCTACATAATATCCTGCATCCCGCAGAACATCTTTTGCTAATTCGATTTTGTTTTTTTCCATTTTGATTTTGATTTGTTGTGTCTTTAAAGACACAGATTTTTAATTAAACAATGATACTTCGTTTTCTGTAAACCACGCGTCACAAGAGTCGCAATGGTAATGACCATATCCATCTGATTGGATGTCGTTGTAGCAGTCAATGCACACAGGGAATTCTACTTTGATTTCCTCCATCTCATCGTATGCACTATCCCAATAAGATAGTTGAGTACACGTTTCTTTAGTCTCACCTGTAAAGGTCGGAGTCTTTGGAGTTTTATCGAAAGACTTCTGTGCAAAGGTGAATTGCTTTGGAAATGTTTTGTGGAACACATCACCCCCATCGATTATTTTTGGATTAAAATATACCCAACACATACGCTCAACCTTGCCTACTAAAATAGGTATTTCCCTTCTGATGTACCATCTTGGGTGTCCCTCTAAGATGTCTAAATTTGCAAGAGTTGAATCACTAACCTTAAACACATCAACCTCTACGTTGTGTCCCACACCTTTCTTGTCAACCAAGAACGGCAACCCTTTAATAATCAAAGGATATTTATCTTTGGTTTTACCTGACCCTAAAAATGTAGAGCCACCAAGATGTCCGTAGTAGTTTGAATGACCTTTCTTTAGAGTTCCGTATACCGCAATCAAGTTGTCCTGTAGCACGTTGTCTTTAGAGTACCACACCCCATCTTTGAATGTGTAGAAATCTTTGTTGTAAATCTGAAATGATTTTTTCTTGATGTTGATTGTAACGAACCTGCTTTCATACTGCTCAAGTTCCTCCTTCCAGTCCTTGCGAGGAATATCTCCTAACATCTCGGCCAATGCCTTGCTATCTGTTTTTTCTTTGTTACCCAACCCTTTGATAGTTCCGTTCATCATCAGCAGTTCATCCTCTTGCTTACCGCAAATAAATGGATGCGTGTTTGCTTTGTTAACCTTGCCGACAGTAGCATATCTGAAATGCGCAATGTAAGGTCGGTCAGTCAATAGTTTTTTGTACTCTTTTGAATTGTGATAGGTAACCTCAAAGGTGTCCAACCACACAATGCCTAAGCCGTCAGGGTTTATCACCGATGACGTGTACAAGGTAGATTCTTTTACTTTTTTGTTTTTCTGTTTGATTATAATTATACACATATGATTTGATTTGATTTTAGTTAAATAAAAACTAAACAGGCAACCCCTAATATGGGATGTTTTTGTTAAAGGTATAATCATTACGATATCAACTTAATGCCTTATACCTATATCTAATTAGACCTATTTAGTTTAATTCTTGTACAAAGATAGTGTAATTAATTATCACTACCAAATTTATTTTTTACTCGTTCCCAATAGGCTACCGTAGATTCTTTTCTGTCTCCTCTTCCGCCACCGTTCCATCTCCGCGCAACAATCTCAAAAAATTCCATTTGAGTTAGATGCTCGCAACAGAAAACTTCTTCAGCCATAATGTCAAACATAACAATAGACTTCTGTCTGTCCCATCTGTCTTCCATCGTGAATCTGAGTTCGCTATCAGCCTTGCGTAGCACCCTGTTCACCTCACGCACCATTATTGGACGTATCTGTAGGCACCCTACTGCTTTTTCTTTTTTGTTGTAAGCGGAATCATCTCCTCTGCTCTCAACATAGATGACAGACTCAACGAATCTGTCCCAATCTGTTTTTGTCTCGGTCTCAATCTCCTGTACGGGAAAGTCAACCTCTTGTGTCTTTAAAGACACACCCGATTGTAGCAGCGCAGCCATCCCGACTGCGCACGTTACTAATGTTGTAAATTTTGTCATTCTCTATCGTTTAATCTTTGTTCATCTGCCAAGTCTTCTAAATAGGACTCACGCATATTGCTTCTATACTCTTCCTCGTCTATGAGTTCGCAAGGCTCTCCACATTCTTCGCAACAGAATTCTTCTATGTCTGAATGCTCTTTACATTCTCCGCAAATATCTGTCTCTCCCAACATAGATGCTCCGCAACAAGTACTTACATCTCCTTCTACTGTGTCTGCTCCGCAACAAGCACTTACTATTTCACCCTCGTCAGGTGATGCTAATTTCCAATCATCGTAATTCATAATTTCTATTTTTTAAGTTTGTTAATAATCACTCCCAACTTCCGCCACTCCAATCTTCGTTTAAGTCATACGAACCATCTTCTCTTTGAGGAGCAAGCACATATCTAAATGGCCCATCAGCCCACTCTGCTGCACTCTCTTCAGCATCGTAAAGTTCATCTAATGATGTCATCTTATACGCTCGCTGAGTATAGCATCCATCACAATCCGTAGATGAATAGTTCATCCAAAAGTACCCGTCTTTTAGCAATCTCTTCAAAATTGCATTTTCTCTTTCTAAATTCATAATTTCTATCTGTTTAATACTGCGGTTAATAATCTGCGTTCTATCCAAGCATACTGCCCGATAAACTCATTGTAAACTCTGTCTATCGCTTCCCACTTTGAATGTGCTGAGATAGTCTTGATGTACTTAGATGCGTAGCGCACCTTGTAACTTTGTGTCTTTTCCATTTTACTTGTTTGAATTAAAGATTAAATAACAAGCCGCGTAAAGTAGAAAGGAAACGAATCCTGTTACAATTACTGCGGCAATAAAACTTGCCACTCCACTAACATCGCCAAACATAGCGATGATGAAACGACCTACCATAAAAGTCATAGTCAATAACATAACGACCATAACAAAAGCACCGATTTTTTTTCTTGCGTTTTTCATTTTGATTTGATTTTTAAATTTCCCTGTTTCGACCTTTTGGTCTCATCAGCACAGGCAATTACCTGTGGACAGGAAGAGATGTGTCCTTGAAGACACATCCCCTTTTCTGCGTTATGGTCTTGGCGTTTCTGTGAAGCCTAACCACCCTGCGATATCTTCGGTCACCTTGCCTGTCTTGATGTACTTTTGGAATGATACTGCTAAGGTCATTATCTCATCGACCTTCGCTTGGTCACCTTCGTACATCAATCTCAAGGTAGGCTCCGCTTTCGCAAGGAATGACTTGAATGTTCCGTTTGGATTGTTCACACTAAAGTCAACCAAGATGTACATTAACTCATATCTGCGCATCATCTGTTTTACTGATTGGAATCGGGAAGGAAGACGAAATTCAATCACATTGTCTCTCAACAGACAAACGTGATACTTTCTGCGATTCGCCACAGGAATACCTGTCCATTCATCGCTATTGCTTGACATTCTAATGTTCCATCTGCAATAGCCATTTTGCAATCTGTGACGATATATGGCATAAATCAATCCTGCATTTTTGCGTACTGCAGCAAATAAATCTGCTCCGCTCATCCCTTCAACGGCTAAGGAGATATGGCCGCCACACTTCGCGTTTGAAGGAGAGAACCTATCCTCGATGATGCGTGATGCTTTGTGCATCATATCGTATACCTTGTTGCGCCATTCAGATGCGGGTACCAAAGGTAAGATGTTGGTAACGGCTTCATATCCGCAAGACCCATCACGCTCGAATCCGCAGAACAATTCGTATTCTCTTAATGCTCCGCGACTCAATGACGTTTTCTCAACTTCCATTCCGATTGTGAAACGTGAATCAATATCTATGCCTGTGGCAATTAGATTGCGCTTGTCGGCAGTTTTTAACTGCGCCACATCTGATGCCTTTGCACCTTTGTTCATAACCCTGTAGCCAGGTTTGTAGTGATAAGAGTGAAGAGTCCCTCTGTCAGAGCGGTTCTCGATTTCGTAAGTGATTCCTTGATTTGCCATTTTGATTTGATTTTAAATTTTAATTTGATTTTTTTGGTAGGTAGCAAAGAGTCGAACTTTGCAAGGTCACCGACTGACCTACCTAATTTTTGTGTCTTTATAAGGTCTGTACATAGTTGGTCTCAAGAGACATTGCCGCTTGAAGAAACGCGATTGCCTGTGCAATTTCAGATGCATCGTTTCTTGTGATTACTGCGCCATTGGCATCTACTCTGACTGCTACATTGCGTCCTGTCGCATTTTTCATTGACATTGTGAAAATGGTTTCAACTCTTTCCTCAACTTCGGCTTCTTCAAGACCTTCAATCTCTTCCTCTTCTCCTGTCTCCTCATTAATGATTGTCTCAACCTCGCTGAAATCCTGTGCGAATTTTAAAAGTCCTGCAAGACTGCGGTCAACATCTTTTCCTTGTGCATCGGCTTCATCGCATTTGGTAGTAAACGCGTTGATGATTTGGTCAGATAACTTTCCTGCCTTCAGCACCTTGTAGAAAAAACTACGTTGCCATCCAAATACGCGCTGACCAAACTCTTCTTTTGTCCAAGACAAACCTTCATTGGCCATTCGCATTTGGCCTTCTTCAGATGTGAACCAAGACTCAGCACCTACGACTAATTTTGCCATAGTCAAGGTGTGACTGAATTTGCTCTTATGAGCGTTTGTGATTTGCTTTTGAATCCGTTTGATGTCATTCAGATTAAGCGCACTCTTGATATCGCTTTGCGATAAGAATGATTCTTCGATTGATAATAGTGTACTCATTTTGTTTGATTTTAAGTGTTAATTGTTTGATTTTCAGTTAGTTAAGTGATTTCTGTGTGTTATTTATGTCTTTCTTCGGTGTAAATATAGTCTATTCTATATATATACAATGCACATCGGTTATTTATTTTTCTGTTCACCACAAATTATTTGGTGCAGTTAATCTTCGGACAGGTGTTAAGAGATGTCTCCTTGTATCTTCAAAGACACAATGTCTTAGGGTGCGAGCGAGCGCGAGCGCAGGCAGGCAGGACGCAGGTAAGTAAGACGCGCGTACAATGGACGCAGGTAGGTAGGTAGCAGTTAGATAGGGTGCAGCCTACAGGTAGCCCATATAAATCGCCAATAAATCGGGAAAGAAAATTGGACATTGGCACCCCACCCCTCGATTTTTTTTCGGGTTCCGTGGAGGGCCGGGCTCGTGGACGCGCGGGGGAACCTAACTACTACACATATATGATAATAAAATTTTACTATCTTTGCATATGTTCGAGGATTGGTCGGTTATGATAGTTAATATGATTCCCTCCGGTCCGGTGGTTGGATTCTCTATATTCCCAATAGACGAGGAGTATGACAACGGGGAGTTCATCCTTTATTTATTGTTTGTAAGTATACATTTAAAATGGAAATAATATGAAAATGAAATTTCAGAGTATGGGAGGATTGACTATCAAGGATGGTCGTCTTATTAATGACAAGCCCGATGGGATGTCCGGTATTGCACAGGCTGCTATGATTCGTAAGGAGGTCAAGAGAGAGCGAAAGGTTTCTATGATTGCTGACGGTATTATGCGTGCTGAATTAAGAGAGCAGATGTTCGGTAAGCAGTTTGTAAAAAACGTTAAAGGAGTATAGAAATGGAAGATAAAAAAGATAAAGTTGTAAGTAATAGTAAGGTTAAGTTGAAGGTTAAAAAAAACAACGCTTCAGAATCTTTTAAAAATACATCTTATGTAACTTCAGGTAATACAACCAGTCGAATCAAACAAAAAGTAAAAAACGGTCAAGCAAAATCTTCTTATAAATCTGTTACAAAAAACTCAGACGGGTCTTATACTATTGAAAAGGGTAAAGATAACGGTAATTTTACTTCAAGAAGAGTGAGAAATTATTAGGTTTTTGATTTTGCCTAATAGTAATTAGAGTTGATTTGAGAAGAGAGGGAGTGATTACCCTCTCTTTTTTTATGTCTTATTGTACACCCTATAGGACTCGAACCTATAATCTACGCATTAGAAGTGCGTTGCATTGTCCAATTATGCTAAGGGTGTGTTAAAAATATGCTGATATTCTTTACTTAACTTCTTGATAATCAGTAGTAGTGTTGAAAATGTTGAAATGAAAGTCAAAATGACTTATTAAAAAAAAGTAAATATATATATTTTCTATAGAGAGAGTAGGGAAGAAGGAAATTAACATATCCGACATTAAACTCGAGTTAGACAATTAATAGACATTATACCCTTACTGATATAATTAGTTACAAAATTACGTTATTATACCCTTGTGCGTATAAAATTTATTATCTTTGTATAAAATTTAATCAATATGTCAGAATTAGGATTTACTCCAAAGAATTTAACCTTCGATGAAGAGGGCAGAGAAAAGTTATTTAAAGGAATAAGTGCTATTGCATCAGCAGTAAAGTCTACTCTCGGACCTTCCGGTCAGACGGTGCTTATTGAGTCTCCAAACCACACACACGGAATAACGGTAACCAAAGATGGAGTGACTGTCGCTAAAGCGGTAGACCTATTAGACCCTGTCGAGAACCTTGCGGTACGTATGATGAAGGAGGCGGCTGACCGCACCGCGTCACAAGCAGGTGACGGGACCACCACGGCAATTGTGCTTACAGAGGCACTCGTCAAAGCAGGGTTCAAGTATATCAAAAAAGAAGCGAACAAGACCCAAATACTAAGAGACCTTGTCGCTGAGACCAATATTGTGATTGAGTCGCTAAAACAACATTCTCGCAAAGTGTCCGGACGCACCCTTCGGGATGTAGCCATTATCTCTTGTAACAACGACACTGAACTTGGGGGGATTATTGCTGAGGTATATAAGAAGGTTGGCAAGGACGGCATCGTTACAATAGCCAAGAGCCAAACATCTGAGACGCACTATGAGACAACTAACGGCCTGAAGGTAGAAAGGGGCTATACGTCCAATCTATTTATTAATGACCACAAGAAAGATGAGTGTGTCTTTGAGGACACAATGATTCTTGTCAGTGACGCTGAGATAAATAACCTACTCGCAATTGAGAATGTATTGAAGCCAATCATAAATGAGGGAAAGAAATTATTAATCATTGCACCTTGTTCTACAAATGTGATTAACACATTGGCGGCTAACGTAATGAAGAACGGACTAAAGGTGTGTGCTATATCACCGCCAAATTTTGGGTACCGTCAACACGAACTTATGCAAGACATTGCCCTTGCGGTAGGAGCAACTTACTACTCTGAGAAGACAGGTGATGATTTAAGCATTATGACGGCAGATGACTTAGGTCACGCGGCTAAGGTGATAGTTGGCAGCAACTCTACCGTCATTGTAAAAGATGGGGATGAGTTAACCCCACCTGTAAAAGAAAGAGTCGAACAACTATGGAGTGCTCGCGCATTAGCACCAAAGAAGGTAGACAAAGAATTTATCTTATCACGAATAGCCTCCCTCACAGGGGGAGTTGGAGTTATCTATGTAGGTGGCAACACAGACCTTGAGCAGAAGGAACTGTATGACCGTGTCGATGATGCGGTGTGTGCGGTTCGCTCGGCACTCGAAGAAGGTATCTTACCGGGGGGAGGCATAGCATTATATAAAGAAGCATTTGGGCAGAGTGATACTATTGCTCAAAAAATATTATATGACGCACTGCGCTCACCTCTACATCAGATATGGGACAACGCGGGGTTAGAAGAGAGTCGGGATGGTTTAATATCACACTATGACTTTGGCTTCAACGTAAAAACGCAGGAGTGGGGAGATATGTATAAGATGGGAGTCATTGACCCACTGAAGGTAACCAAGTCTGCATTGCAGAATGCGGTATCAGTTGCAGTAACTATTTTGTCAACCAATGCTATTATCACAATGGCAAGAACATACGAAGACAGATGAGCGAGCCATATAAAATAACCATTCAGCAATACGATACCAAAGTATCCATTGAGAAAGACCATAGCGACATATCGTTAGAAGATTTTGCTGAGATGTTGTATAATATAAGTAAAGCGGCAGGGTGGTCAGAGGAGCAGTTAAAAGACATCTTTATAGACGAAAACCAAGAACAATGAAACCAATAGGAAAATATATTTTAATCAAGACCATAGAGGAAACTATTAAAACCTCATCGGGTCTTATTTTATCTGCCGAAGACTCTAATCAGTTAAGATACAAGAAGGGCTTAGTTGTAAAGCCCGGGACTGAAGTAGAGGTAATTAAAGAAGGGGATAGCATCTACTACGATACTCGTGCCGGTTATAGTATGGTCATCAATTCAGAGACCTACACTATTATTGTTGAGCGAGATGTCGTTGTTGTTTTATAAACGCATTCATTTCTTTAATCATATTTCGATAGATTTTATCTTGGTATGATGCTTGTGCTAAAAACATTGGATTGGTGGACTTGCCCTCGGGAATGAGTCCGCCATTTAGTTTATCATACATACTACCTATCATACGTCTTCCTTTGTACGATATTTCGTACAATGCTTTAGTCTTACCTGACCGCTTGCGGAAGACAACTATCCAATCGTCTCTGAGTAGACGGTCAAATCTCTTCACCTCCCAAGAGAGCAGTTCTTCAAACTCGTTGAACTTGTCTTTACTAAAATAAGTTTCCGAATAGAGAAACAACAATAGGTCGAGGTCTGATGTCCCTATATCGTATTTGGCTTTTATAAAATACCTTACGACCCTCCAAAATTTTAAGTAATCCCTTTGTGGATTAAATTGAGAATTGCCCATAAAAAAAAATTGATTAAATTTGTATTTACAAAAATACAAATATTATGGCAGAAGATGCAAAACCCGGCTACAAAACAGGAACGGCTACAGATAAAACCGTTGCAGACCTAAGTACTTTTAAGACAAGAGATGTTGCAAAGTGGCAGAAAGTAACCAATAACAACACGCAATCTCAGCGTCAATCATTGGCGGGATTGGCAACTCTTAAAAATAAAACAAAACTTCCTCGTAAAAAATAATAGTTGTGGCAAAAGCAAATAGCACCGTAGTGTTTAAACAGAGGGGAGCCGTAAACAGACCCGGAGTACACGCTAAGAGTAAGACCTCTAATATAAAGAGTTCAAGAAATTATAAAAAGAAATACAAAGGACAAGGACGATGAAACACAATAAAATTCCATTTGCAAACAGAGACATTGATAGGATTACTAAAGTTAGTTCTACGGCTACGTCTAACGGAAAGGTGAACGGCCAAGAAAGCAAAGGCTCTTTTAAGGTGCAGAAGAGAAGTGTGACATATAACAACTCCACTCCTGTTAAGGCATCCATTACAAAAGGTTCTGTTAATAATGGGAATAGCACAGGCAAGACAAAAATTGTTAATGCTGAAACCAACACGGTGGGCAAAGTTAGAAACGGACGCAGCACAGTAAGAAACATAACTCCTAAGGCTGCTGCAAGAAAAATAGCAAGAATAGAAAAGAAATTATGAAAAAAGTAGCAAAGCCATATTTCGCAGCAGCAATTGCTAAGAACGGAAAGAACGTAGAGAAGTGGTCAGGACAGATGTCTGAGAAAGCAATCAAGAACTCAGTATACGCTAAGTGCGGTAAGAAGTAATGGCAGATAAGGCTAAGATGAAATGCAACAGTCCGGTTAAATCGGATAGGGCAGGAAAGAAGAAGATGGTCAAGGCTTGTTCAGGCGGTCAGGAAAAACTGATTCATTTTGGGGCGACAGGATACGGACATAATTATTCTACTGCTGCTCGCAGTTCATTTAGGGCGCGTCATAAGTGTAGCGAAGCCAATAATAAAATGACGGCAAACCATTGGGCGTGTAAGACCCTATGGGGTGGTCCGGGTAAGGACACACAGTCTTCTCCCAAAGGCAAAAAGGGAAAATACTAATAAAAAAAAATAATTATCTTTGTAAAATATAAAACATAAAAAATTATGGCAACAATTCCAACTACACAAAAATTCCATACAGTATCTTCTTCAGTAGACACTATGGATTATGGTTCTGAGCAATTATCAGAAGGCAGAGCAGTATTCACAATGCAAGACATTCTTGATACAACATTGGGCGACATCTTAGCCGGCCCGTTAGTAACTGAAGGTCCAATAGATATCATAATTCCTAATGAGGGTATTATATTTACTGCTCCAAATGGTTCAAGATGGAAGCAAACAATTGATGATAATGGATTTCCTGTATACTTCAACGTCTAATGGTTAAGAAACCAAAAAGAGGGCAGAGAGCAGATACTCCCCTTGCCCCAACGAAGTACGATGGTCCTGTGGGAAGAAGCCTAAAGGAACTTGATAAGTATGATGGGCCACAAGGTCCGAACCGAAATAAGGTTCCAATCATTAAATCACCTCAATCAAAGGCGGCAATAAAAGCGGCACGAAATAATGGGTAAGTGGTTGATTAAAATAGGCAACGCCATTGTAGATTTTAATTTTAAATTAAAAACACTTTGGAATAAGATGGTATCTAAACTTATGTTTTCATACGCTGATTGTGGATGCGATGACTGTGTTTGTAAAAAATAAAATAAATTAAATGGAATCAAAAGGATTAGGCGATACAATCGAAAAGATTACTACCGCAACAGGGATTAAAAAAATAGTAAATACATTAGCCACAGTTACGAAAACTGATTGTGGCTGCAAAAAACGCAAGGATACATTAAACCGTATTCTGCCTTATAAAAAATAATTATGCAAGTAACACCATTTATAGCAGGGAAAAGAGCGATTGCGGTCTACCCATCGAACAACACAGACATTCCATTTCCTGCGGTAGTAACTTCAGGCACTAATGACGCAGTGTCTCTAAATCAATTAGACGATACCACCGTAGACTTTATTGCCTTAGGTGTTAGGGTGGGTGATATTGTTTACAATACCACGACAAGCGCATCTGCTCAGGTTACTTCAATTTTTTCACCTCAATCACTTACGTTAAACGATGATATCTTTAAGGCACAACCCGAAACGTATGTCATCTATACTTCTAATGAAGTTAGTGGCAATGAAGGGTGTATTGTTTATGTGGGGGACACTGCGGTAAATACGGTAAAGGTTACTACAATTTCGGGGGATGTAGTTACATTTTCAAATATTCAACTTGGAGGATATGTTCCTTGTGTTGTAACAAGAGTTTGGAACACGGGTACAAGTGCCACACAACTGATTGCCATTTGGTAATCTAAATAATGAAACATAAAATGATATCAGACTTGAAGTTATATTTGCTAAACGCAACATCATTTGCTATATCGCTATCCTCTGTTGATATGGCTTTAAAAATAATCTTACTTGCCTTGTCTATTGGCTATACCATTGACAAGTGGATGAAGTTAAGAAACGAAAGAAAAAAGAATGAGAAAGATTGATGAGATTATTGTGCACTGTTCTGCAACCCGTGAGGGTCAGGATATAAACGCAAAGACAATTCGTCAATGGCATTTAGATAGGGGTTGGAAAGACATTGGGTATCACTATGTGATATTGTTGGACGGCACTATTGAAAAAGGCAGAGAAGATAAAAACGAAGGAGCACACACCCTCGGGCATAATCACAGTAGCATAGGTATATGTTATTCAGGTGGTCTTGATAAAGATGGAAAGACCCCTAAAGATACTCGTACTGAAAAACAAGAAGAAAGTTTAATTAGCCTGTTGTTATCTTTAAAAAAAGAACATAAAGAAGCAATTGTTTACGGTCATAGAGATTTTTCTAATAAGGCTTGTCCAAGTTTTGATGCCACTTCAGAATATAAATGGATAAGCAATGGATACTGTAAAGACACCCAAGAAGAAATTTAAAGATACCAAGTTTGGTATTTGGTTAAAAGGAAAATCACCTAAAATCTTAGAGATTGCGGGGGACTTACTTCCTGATGCGGGGTTATTAGGGGCATTGGGTAAACTTATTTCCTCAGACCCGTTAATGACAACCGAAGAGAAGTCTGAGGCACACAGTCAGTTAAAGGAACTGTACCAATTGGAGGTAGCCGACAGGGATTCAGCAAGAAAAAGAGAAGTAGGTATAGCAGAAACCGGAAGATTTGACTTTATGTTTAATCTTACCGGGATTATTGGTTTAGGGGCGTTTGTCTTTATAATTTATGCCATCGTTTTTCTTGAAGTCCCCTCTGAAAACAAGGAGGTGTGGATACACCTGATAGGAATTTGCGAAGGAGTGGTGCTATCCATCTTTGGATACTTTTTTGGAAGTGCCGTGAGAAAAAATGTAAATTAAAATATATTATCTTTGTAGATAATTAGAAATATACCACGATAGATGGCAAGAATAAGCACATATGCGTTAGATAATAATGTAGTCGGCACAGACAAGTGGATTGGTACAGATAGTTCGGGTAAAAACCTTACTAAAAACTTTTCTGCCGCTGCAGTTGCTAATTTTTTGAATACAAAAGGAGTAATTGAATCTCAGGCACTACGATATACATATCAAAATGTTGAGGTTGGAGATGTGAGAGCAAGTGAGACTATATCTTTTTCGTCTACTTTAGGCGATACTGTTTCTTTTGCAAGCGTAACGGGATGGATGATTAGCAAGAACGCTAAACCAAACAAATTAGTTGAGACTTTTTACACTGCTCCACTTGTTGGCAATCAGATTCTAATAACCAACGCAGCAAACCCTTCTTCTTGGGGGATTTTTACTTGGGATTCCTCAGTAAAGAATTCAACGGAGCAGGATTTTTATGATATAGGGCTAACTCTTGTAAATTCTACAGGGGATTTAATAGCCGGACAGGATTATTTTATTTCACTTCTTGGAAACGTAGGAGGTGGCGGAGATAAAACCTATGTGTTCTTTTCACCAACCCCTGCGGTAAACGTATGGACCGTAACACACAACCTTGATAAATACCCCTCTGTATCTGTAGTTGATTCAGCAAACACAGTAGTGTTTGGACAAGTTGATTACATTAATACTAATCAATTAACAATTACTTTTCTCTTTGCATTTACGGGAAAAGCATATATGAATTAACTAACAAAAAATAACACAATAAAACAAAACAATTATGGCCATTAAATTTTTAGACAGTATTGACCTTACGGGAGGAGAAATCCAAAACGTAATCGTCCAAAATCTCGGAACCAATCCTACGGGCCTTGGGGCGGGACAGATTTATTACAACACCGCAGCAAATGAACTACGTTATTATAACGGAACTTCGTTTGTTACGTTGGGAACTGCAGGCGCAGGTATTCAAACTATTACGGGGGGAGCCGGTATCACCGCAACTACCGCAGGAAATGCCGCTACAGTAGAGGTTGATTACTTAGGCTTAGACAATGTCATTTTATCTTCCGCTGCTTTAGTAGGGGATATTAGCGGAGCAATGCAAATCCTTGTTAATAACGGAAGTAACAATGCGGTAAGAGCCGCAGTTAGTAAACTTCCTTTTGGAACAGGAGATGGAAGCGTTACAAGCGTAGGTCTAAGCACCAACATCGCTGCTTTTGTAGTGGCCTCAAGCCCTATTACTACAAGTGGAGTAATTACATTAAACCTTAGTGGAGGTAGTGCAGGTCAATTCTTGAGACAAGATGGTACTTGGGCTTCAGTTCCTGCAGGGTATAACGGATGGACAATTCGAGGTGATGGCGGTCTTCAGAGTGTTGTTGCAAGTGGAGACATTGTTGATATTGCAGGCGGAACAGGTATCTCTACAAGTCTTGGCGTTGTAGGTACTACAAATACTTTAACTGTTACTCTTGACAATACATTAGTAGTTGCCGGTGCCTACACAAGTGCTAACATTACTGTAGATGCACAGGGTCGTATTACGGCAGCAAGTGCAGGTGGTGCAGGAACTATGACATCTTTTGATGTAACAGGAGACGGAGGAACTGCTCAAACCATTGCTAACGGTAACACGTTAAGTATTCTTGGTGGTACGGCCTTGAGTTCAATTTCAGGTGCTACAGACACGGTTACTATCAACCACGATAATGTCGGTACTGCAGGTACATTCGCTTACCCTTCTTCGATTGTTACTAACGCTCAAGGACACGTTACTTCAGTTGTTGCAGGTGTTGCTCCGGGTACAATGAGTTCATTTAGTGTTGGAGCAGACTCAGGTACTGCTCAATCAATTACTAATGGTAACCAATTAAGTATTCTTGGTGGTGTAGGTATTGTAACTGCGGCAAGTGCTACGGATACAATAACTATAACAACTGATTTAGACGAATTACCATTATTATCTGCAATAGGTTTCCCTAATGATATAGTATTCTTACAAGACCAAGATACTCAGGGTAGAGTTGCAATGTCAGATGTGCCTTTAAATTATTGGGGTGCTGCTGATGGTAACTTAAATCTTGATACGCATAAACTTATTAATGTTGTTGACCCTACTCTTGCTCAAGATGCTGCTACTAAAAACTATGTAGACACCACGTTTGCAG
>ERZ890604.297-NODE-297-length-18285-cov-4.418102_pt1 | contig 18285 bp, 12 predicted proteins | sample MGYA00521097_ERZ890604 | MGnify/ENA primary metagenome ERZ890604 (study PRJEB32303, sample SAMEA104408625) | aquatic metagenome | biome: Brackish water; feature: Chemocline; material: water | place: Baltic Sea | collected 2014-10-26T21:54:00 | depth 120 m ... | reverse complement strand
GATGAAGAGCGGATAGATTGTTATTCGCATCATCTGCTACGGTGGAATCAATGAACATCACCTGGAATTCATATCCGGAGAGGATAATATTTAACCCTTTATTTACTAAATCACTCGTTGAACGGATATACGTTAATCCCTGTGGATGCACTTTGATAATGACAAATCGACTTTCTAATTCGTGGTTTCCCAAAGCCTCAGCAATTGTGTATTGACGAATTTCGGAGTCACCGTCTGCATTTTTCGATGAGATATCCACGGAATGATGGATTTTTCCTTCAGTTCGCTCAAATGAATTATTGAAAATCACGATAACCCGTTTATCACCGATACCATTTGAGTACGCAAATACATTTTGGTTGATACCCCCATCAGGCAAAATAAAATCATAGAATCGAAAATTCTTGGATTCAGAGAATAATGAACGGACTTTTAATAGTGGGAAAATCTCTCGCTTATGTCGATGGATTAACGATTCATCAGGTAATTCATCCCGATAAGGACGGGAGAATTCCATACCGTATTTTTCTTCAAAACCTTCCACCTGTCCGTGCCCAAACATGGGGGTGCCGGGCATAGTGATCATCATAGCAGTCACACCAAAATACTTATCGCCTTTGCCAAACTGAATGGCTGCAGATTCTTCGTCAGGATTATTTAAAAAATTCACAAATCGTTTTAAAATTTCCGGATCGAAGGACAAAACGTTTTTGATTGTCTGTCGATATTTGGCATTTTCTTCCATTTTCAACATGTTCATAAAAGCACTGTTGTAAACGCGATGCATGCCCAAAGTTCTAACGAAATAGCCTTCCATCATCCAGAATGCTTCAGCCAAAAGAAGGGTGTCCGGAACTTCCGCAGCAACCCGGTCAACGACAGTTCGCCAGAATTCTTCAGGGAAAAACTGGTCAAACTGCTCTTTTGTTAATCCGTGTACGGACCGAGATGGAATATCGCTCCCTGTCCCGGCTTCAGGATACCATAGCCTCTGGAAGTGCTGTTTTGCCAACGTCATGGCAGCATCAAACCGGATGATAGGGAATTGTCGGGCAATGGAAAGGACTGTTTGAGTCGCAGCTTCCCGAACTTCCGGTAAGAGATAATTTAGTTGTGCGGTGTCATTCCATGGCATGGAGGTGCCGTCATTTCCATGATAGATATACCGGACTTTTCCACTGGGTTTGTCTACATATTTAAAAACTACTGAAGCGTCGTTTCTAGAGTAATAGTGATCCTCCAGGTAAATTTCTACACCCGGATCGTGCGAAAGATTTTCCCCATGAAATGAGTAAGCAGGGAATGGAGGATAATCTGATTGAACATACCAGTCTGGATGTTCACGAATCCATTGGGAATCGATCCCTGTGTGATTTGGAACCATATCACAAGCCATTCGAATTCCCCGATCAGCACACCGTTCTTTTAGTCGGTGCATGGCGTTCTCTCCGCCAAGGTCGTCGGTAATCCTGTAGTCAAACAATGAATAAGCAGAAGCTTCTGCATCGGGATTTCCGCATAAGTGTTTAATCCGTTTTGAAGCAGGGCTTCGCTCCCAAATACCGATGAGCCACAGAGCGGTAAACCCGGAATCAGCTAACCAATCCAACTCCTCATCGGGAATATCATGTAGAGTTCTGATTTCCCGTTGATACTTACGGGACAACTGAACCAGCCACACATACACATTTTTCGCCAGCATGATCACATTGGGCATCCAATCTGCATCTGTGCTATAACGTTCGGTATCAGCAAATTGAGAAAAGTCCAGAATGGGAACCAAACCCGGTCCAGTCCCACGATATTTTTGTTCTTCGGCGACAAAGTCCAGCCCACGGAGCAATTTCAACTTTAGGTGTCCCAGATGATCTCCCCAATGCTCAAGGATCCACTGCAACTGACCTTGAATAGATTCAGGTTCCTTGACTGAAGGTTGATTCAGGAAGTTGATCATGGACAGTTTGGATTCATTTCCAATGAGTGGTTTTGGGAAAGACTCATCGATGAGATCAATTAGGGTATTAAACTGGAGCGAATCATTTACATCAATATTGGAAAATAACAATGAATACGGTTGGTAAGCCGGATTTTGATTATTGATCGAAGATATAATGGAATACAAATAAAAATATGGATTTGGAGTATGGCTATCAGTAAATGGTGATTCAGGCGCAAGATTCATCACTTCATGAGTCAAATCATCAAATTGTTGATCTCCAATTTTCTGTGATAATTGTTCTCCGGTACTTTGATAAAAATCAGGACGTGACTCGTTAACTGTTAGCTGGATCAAGTATTCGAAAATCTCATTCATCAGATCGATAGCATAGATGTCACTTCCGAAAATACCTTGGCTTTCGGTTCCTCTATTAAATTCAATAAGTCGGGATGCAATCGATTGTGCAGTATCCCAGGAAATAGATTTCTCGGATACTCCATCTGCAATTAATTCTAGTAATTTGAGATCGGTTATAGATTTTTTAGTGAAGAGAAATTTCAATCGATTCCTTTCAAAAGATGTGATTTGGCATTTATTATGCGTGGAATTTTAATAGGATATAATATGTAGTAAATACTATAGGCTATAGTAAAAGTCTGATTTCATATATCAAGCTATTAATTCTTGCTGTCATCCCATTTTTAATACATCAATGCACTTTTGAAAAATAGCATTCCGAATATGAAAAAGAGTAGATAAAACGGGATCATGATCATGAGTCCCGCTGTCAGATTATGACCAAAAATTGTGAATGCTCGTTTGATAAAACTATCACTCATGATTCCCGATTGGGGGATGTCATTTTGCAAGCTTTCCAGTTTATTCTCAAGATCGGCAATTCTTTTTTCAAGGTAATCAATGTTACTGTCCATAAATACGTCCTTTTATACATTTATTTGAGGGGATAATCTACTTCAGATGGTATCATTCCGTAAAATATTCTTCAATAAATCCAGGTCTTCGGTGGGGTGAATCAGTTAAGTTTTCTCATGATCATCACCATTATTTTCACCATTTCAATGTTCCTGACTTTTGGACATTCTGTAGAGGAGGTTTATCCCATGTACCAATACAACGAGAACGGCCGGATCATCATTCCTGATAGATCCATACTCGACACATTTCCGAAAGACGGTGGAGAATACTTCAACCGTTTGGTATTTGAAAGTAGTCCGTATTTACTTCAACATGCGGCGAACCCAGTGAACTGGTACCCGTGGGGCGATGAAGCCTTCGAGGCAGCGCTCCGAGAGGACAAACCTATTTTCCTGTCTATCGGGTATACCACTTGTCACTGGTGTCATGTGATGGAGCATGAATCTTTTGAAGATTCAACGGTAGCCGCACTGATGAATGACGCATTTATCTGTATTAAGGTGGATCGTGAAGAACGTCCCGACATTGATAATGTGTACATGTCCGTAACGCAAATGATCACCGGGAGGGGAGGGTGGCCCATGACCGTCATTATGACACCGGATAAAAAACCCTTTTTTGCTGGGACGTATTTCCCGAAGGAAACCCGAGGCAGTCGCATCGGAATGATGGAACTTATTCCCCGAATCCAATCCCTGTGGCAGTCGGATCGTGAAAAACTTCTGTCAGATGCTGAATCCAACACTCAGCGACTTCAATCCGTGAATACGACAAATTCGGAAGAATCAGCTGGTATAAACTCGACCGTTCTTGAGCAAGGATTCCAGACATTTCAACAACGTTTTGATTCTGAATACGGTGGATTTGGCAGCGCTCCAAAATTTCCTAAAGCCCACGATTATAGTTTTCTGTTACGATACTGGAAGAAAACGGGGAATTCCCAGTCTCTGGCGATGGTGGAAAAATCCCTTACTGAAATGCGATCCGGTGGAATGTACGACCAGATCGGGTATGGATTTCATCGGTACTCCACAGATACGGAATGGCTGGTACCTCACTTCGAGAAAATGTTGTATGATCAGGCAATTCTGGTACACGCTTACCTTGATGCCTACCTTGTAACTGGAAAGGAAGACTATGCCCAAACGGTTCGGGAGATCATGGATTATATTCTTCGAGTCATGACATCACCGGAAGGTGGTTTCTATTCCGCAGAAGATGCAGACAGTGAGGGAGAGGAAGGTAAGTTTTACGTCTGGACAACCTCGGAAGTTGAGGGTATTCTTGGAGAGAAAGATGCTACTCTCTTCAATCGGGTGTTCGAAATCAAATCCAATGGTAACTTTCGGGATGGGCACGCTACACAAACAAATATCCCGCATCCCGCATCATCTTTGGATGTTTGGAGTGAGTCGCTGAATCTCCCCTCGGATGAATTAACGAGGCAGATAGACCATTTTCGACAATCCCTTTTTGAACAGAGAGAACTGAGAGTCCATCCTCAAAAAGATGATAAAATTCTCACTGACTGGAACGGTCTCATGATCTCTGCTATGGCACGGGCAGCACAGGTACTTCACGATGAAAAATTAGAAAATGCATCCGTAAAAGCCATGGATTTTATCCTTTCACATTTGATTGATGAGGATGGAAATTTGGTTAAACGATACCGAAATGGTGTATCTGGAATCCATGCCACTGTGGAGGATTATGCGTTTGTGATTTGGGGTTTGATGGAAGTTTATGAACTTACATTTGATGTTAAATATCTGAAGAAAGCAGTTGAGCTGTCTGATTATCAGTTGGCTCATTTTTGGGACGTTACCACTGGAGGATTCTATTTTACTTCGGATGAATCAGAGGAGTTATTGGTTAGAGTGAAGGAGGCATACGACGGTGCTATCCCAAGCGGAAATTCTGTATCTGCGATGAATTTTCTGAAATTAGGTAGAATGCTTTCACGACCCGATTATGAAGTAATTTCCACCCAAATATTTAATGCGTTCTCAACCCAACTCAACCGCAGCAGTTCAGGATTCTCTCAGATGCTCCAGGCTATCGATTTCTCACAAGGACCGACTTTTGAAATCTTAATTGCCGGTAAAATTGATGATGACCGGACCATCAGGTTAATCAATGAGATACGAAGTGTATTTCTACCCAACGCAGTGATGATACTGGTTGACCCGAATGATACTGAATTGATATCGTGGTTACCCCATTTACAGTACTATCATGAAAGTGACGGGGGAGAACCTCTGGTATATGTTTGTCAGAATTTTACGTGTAAACTTCCAACATCGGATATCCAATCCGTATTGGAACAATTAGGCTTGGGAAAATAAATACAGAACTATAAAAGTGTGGATTCCAGTTTTCGGATTTTACAGATAAAAAAGCCTTCATAGACGCCATTTGGGAGAATTCGAATAGCTTTTTTCAGATCAGGATGATATTCTTTCTTTCTCCATCTCAATTTGGCGGGATGCCAATTTCTAATCGGTATTGTAATATCTGACACCGTCAATTTATTTCCGAATTTATGGAGAATCCGATCGATAGGTTCTTCGTTCTCCTCTGGCGAGAATGCACATGTGGAGTACACCAACTCTCCTCCCGGTCGTAACGATTGAATCGCAGAAAAAAGTAATTTCCGCTGCTTCCGATTCATCTCTTTTATCTTTTTTTCACTCCAAAACGCAAATGACTTCGGGTTATTTGTCTGGAATCTTGCTTCAGTTGAACATGGCGCATCCAATAATATTTTATCAAACCGCTCAGGACAATATTTCCAAATGGTGGTACCGTCCTTGAGAAATAATTTGGTATTTGTGACCCCGTTTCTTTCCAGATTGGCTTTTAATTTATGAAACCGGTACTTAACATTTTCCACTGCAGAAATTTGTCCCTGATTCTTCATCAACCACGCCATGATGAGGGTTTTACTTCCCGGTGCGGCAGTTAAATCCAACACCAAATCACTCGGCTTCGGATTCAGTACTAATGGAGGGAGCATGCTGGATGGATTAATGAGATAAATATTCCCATTATCAGCAAAAGAATGATGGGTTATTGCTTCACGTTGCTCATTGAGTGCGGTAAATGTGTTAGGTAGATCAGACAAAGGCGAAAGGTTGATACCATCCGAATTCAGAACGTCGAGGGTTTGTGCAGGGTTCTGTTTCAGTTCATTCAACCAGACGACAGGTGGAAGCATCTTTTCGAACGTAGAAAGAATAGATGAAAACACAACCGGATAAATGTCTTTCAGTCGGGAAATAAACTCCCGAGGAAGACTGGATGGAATAGTAATATCTGTCAGGTCAATGCCAGGTGAATCAGATTATCGGATTAATCCAGATACTCGAATATTCGGTATCCCCAAGGTGGCAATTGGAATTGATCAATCTTATTAAATGTGACCTTTTCACCTGAATCAATATCTGTGAATTCGCCATTGGGAAAAAATAATTTCATATTAAAATTTACAGGGTTGGGAGACAAATTCGCCATCACCAGAATTGTATCTTTATCTTTTTTTCTGAAAAAAGATAGGACAACATTATCCATTGAATTGATGACGCGGGTATAGGCTCCACCGAATTCCCCGTTCCATAATGCAGGGTTGTTATATTTGAGTTGATTCAGTTCTCTGTACTGATCAGCTGCAGGATGTTGCTGCCAGAGGATATCGTCTTTATCGAAGAATGCCAATTGTTTGCTCAATCCCGCTTCTTGTCCAGAATAGATCAAAGGCATCCCCGGGAGCGTATATGTGAGCACTGTGAACACATCTAATCCATCTCCAAAACGATCTATGGCGGTGCCATTCCATGTATTCTCATCGTGATTTGTAGTGAATAGCATCCTGTAAGTATTCTCAGGGTAATCTTTCTGATCATTTTCGATGATCACGTCCAAACTTTGAAGGTACTGTTCACCCTTCGCAAGTTTATTGAATGTTCGATGGATTTCCCATGCATACGTCATATCGAATGCGTTTTCATGTAGTAACGGATCTTCCCATTCTGCCAACAAAAAAACAAGTTTAAAGGAATCCAGTTGAACCCGTACTTTATCCCAGAATTCAGTTGGGACCATTCCAGCCACATCGCACCGGAATCCATCAATATCTGTGGTTTGCACCCAGAATTTCATTGCATCCATCATATATGATTGGAGCTTGTTATTGTTAAAATTTAAATCCACCACATCCGACCAGTCATCAACGGGAGATCTAAAATTTCCATCAATATCTACCGTGTACCATTCCGGATGCTCTCGGATCATTAAATTGTCCCACGCCGTATGATTTGCTACCCAGTCGATAATGACATACATCCCTAAGTCATGAATTTTCGTCACCAGATGTTTGAAATCCTCAATCGTTCCAAACTCTGGATTGACACCATAATAATCCTTAATGGAATAGTAACTGCCCAGGCTGCCTTTACGATTTTTCTCACCGATTGGATGAATAGGCATTAACCACAGAATTCCCACACCTAGTTTTTTTAATCGGGGTAGATGCTCTTCAAAATCGCGGAATGTCCCCGACTTGGTGTACTGTCGGAGATTCACTTCGTAAATGGATAGATTTTTACTCCATTCGGGATGCTTGACATTGGACACCATTTGTATTGTCGATTTATCTGGATTTTTATTGGTATCCAGGCTTGTGACCTTTTTGGATTGTGGCTTACAAGAATACAAGATCATCCCTGAAAATAGGGTCAATGCAATAATTTTACTTATGTAAATGTATTTTTTCATTTTTTCAATTCAGTTAATATTTAATTCAGTATGGTGTCGATTGTATCCAGTACATCTTTGGTAAGCAACGGCAATGCTTCTATGGCTTTTATATTGGATTCCACATGTTTTATATCTGTGGCTCCAGTGATGGCGCTAGATATCTCTGGTTTTCGCAAGACCCACGCCAATGCCAGTTGTGCCATAGATAGCTGTAAATCGTTCGCCAGCATCGTTAATTTGCGGACTTTCTGCAAATGGTGATCAGTTAGATATTCAGACAACCAGCTCGTATCTGCACCTCGACTCCCCTGGGGGATGGAATCATTATATTTCCCAGTAAGAATTCCCTGTCCCAATGGACTCCAGACGACAAAACCCATACCATTATCAGATGCGGTGCGGATGATCTCATCCTCAATGTGTCTGTCAAGCATGTTGTATCTGGGTTGCTCTACCTGGGGTCTATAGAGAAAATGATCATGGCAGATATCCATGGCATCCCTGAGTTGATCAGCTTCCCAAACTGATGTTCCCCAATAGAGAACTTTACCCTGATGGACCAGATCATCCATTGCTCTTACTGTTTCCTCAAGAGGTGTCTCTTCGTCGTACCGATGACAGAAGTAGATATCGAGATAATCTGTCTGAAGACGTTTCAAGGATTTTTCAACCGATTCGATGATATGTTTTCGGGACAATCCTCTGTCATTCACGTCCTTACTCATTGGCCAATATACTTTCGATGAAATGATCAACTTTGAACGATCTCTGCTCTTCAACCATGTACCCACCACAGATTCTGCTTTTCCAAGAGCATATACGTCTGCAACATCAACGAAATTAATTCCGTTATCCACAGCGGCATCCAATATGTTATGAGTGAGCTTCTCTTCAACCGTATTGCCAAATGTGAGCCAGGCACCGATACTGACGGCACTGACTTTTACACTGCTATTCCCTAATTTTCGATATTCCATATGTAATTTAAACCTTATTTAGAATTGGTAATTTTGTGACTTCATAATATCGTTGTTTCTTAAAAAGACTACACATAATAGTACACCATTTGATAATGGCAAAAACTTCCCAGTAAAACGAACACATGAAAGACTTCATGAAATCCAAAAACACCGGGGAAGATATTAGGTTTCTTGATAGCGTAAATGATTGCGCCTATTGTATATGATAATCCACCTAATGCGAGCCATCCTAATCCATGAATGTCGATGGATTTTACCAGCGGATAAATACCAATGACCATTACCCATCCCATTAACAGATAAATACCTGTTGAGAGAATTCTGGGTGCATCCATTTTGAATAATTTGAGGAATAACCCTGCGATAGTAAGCCCCCAAACCACACCGAAAATACTCCAACCCCATCCGCCTCGTAGATTTACCAGGCAAACGGGTGTGTAGGAGGCTGCAATAAAAACAAAGATCATCACATGGTCAATTTTCCTGAATATTTCTCTGGTCTTTTCAGATCCGGGAAGCCAATGATATAACGTGCTGGCAGAATACAGCAAGATCATTCCGCCGCCAAAAATGGAAAAAGTAACGATGTGCCAAACCGTTTTGGTATCAGAAGGTCGAATCAGTAAGAAAACCAATCCAACAATTGCAAGTAATACGCCGATAAAGTGGGTGAGTCCACTCAAAGGGTCTGGCGTATTAGCAAAGAATCTTTTAATCAAAGTGTGCTGTCCGGTTATTCGGTGCCAAAGAAAAATAGAAGGGGGATATGAATTCGGTTTGCCCAGGCGATTTCATTATGTACTGCACCATCATCCACGTAGACTAACAGGTCGTCTTCGGTATATCCTTTTTGGGGCAGCAGTCTGCACATCTGCTCAAAACCCGGCGCTAGTTCAGCTTCCAGTCCGACGGTGCCATTATCCAGATAAAACTTGATGGGTTTTTTATTCCCGGTGTAGGTGTTCACCCTTTCTAAAATTTCGTTATCGTCTACCATAAAAGCAGGGGACAGACAACCAGCCATGGAAAAAACATGAGGATTTTCCCATGCAATATGGAAGGAGATTATCCCTCCCATAGATGATCCCATAACAGCGGTGTTTGATGAATCACGCAATGTGGGGTAATGAGAATCGATGAATGGTTTTAACTCCTGGATCAGAAATTGTGTGTACTTCTCACCCAACTGCATAGGTGAATATTCCGGACCTCGTAGTTCCGTACAGTAAATGCCCACTACAATGATCTTTTTCATTTTGTTTTCTGATATGAGCTGAGTGGCGACCTCATCAACCTTCCAATCCTGCCCGATGTAGGAAGTGAGCGGATCGAAAATATTTTGCCCGTCGTGCATGTACAGGACAGGATATCGTTCGTCTTCAGTGTATCCAGGTGGTAACCACACGATAATATCTCTGGGTAGAGTTAAATGTTGAGAGGCGAAATCTTCATGATACCTTACTTCACCGGTAATTCCACCACCTGCAGCAGCACAATCATCCTTCCAACGCGGAATTTCGATAATGATAGTTGTGTCCTGATTGGCGATCAAAGCGCTATTACCGGGAACAATGCATTTTTCCGTCATCGCTTCCAGATTCCACGAACCTCTAGTGATTTTGAATTCAATGGATGACCCTGTCTTCACCTTGAACTCTGCTATCCATTTTGTATCGGATATTTGCGAGAAGGGTAATCCCGTTGCACTCCATCCACCTAATTGAGGGAGGTTCCCCGACATAAAGATATGTTCATCTGTATCAAGCGGTGTTGTCTGCAATTCAACCCGGATAGTTACCGGCGACAGGATAACAATATTGAAACAGCCTGAAAATACCAGAACTGCGGTGAAGTATATGATAAGGGATCGAAGCATTTTAGGATTAATTAACCGATGAGACTCTCAAGGCGATCAATCATGGATTCGATATAGACTATACTTTTCTGCCAAAATTGGGGGTCGTGGATGTCCTGATCAACAAGGTTGATTATATCCGTTGGCTTCGCTGAACTACCCATGGACAGAAATTCCTTGAATTTGGGGATAAATGCACTTTTCTCTTCCAGATATTGCTGATACAAGGATAATACCAGAAGATTGGCAAAATTATAAGAGTACACATAAAATGGTACCCGAATCATATGGGGGATACAGGACCATTCCCATTGATATTCGTCCGTGTAAGTGACAGAGTCACCAAACATCAACTTCAGTTCTTCATTGTAAATCGTGCACATGTCTGTAGAAGATAATAAAGATTTATCAATGCGATCGTGAGCTCGAACTTCAAATCGTGTAAACATATTCTGGCGATGACTGGTAGAAAAAATATCCTCGAGCTTTGTGGAAAGGAGTGAAATTTTTAGACTGTCATCATCGTATGTATTCAGCAATAAGTCTGTGAGTATCATTTCAGAAAATACCGAGGCAGTCTCAGCCAAAGGCAGGATTGGGTGAGCTGTAAAAATGTGCTGCTTTTTAGAATACATGGAATGGATAGCGTGTCCAAGTTCGTGTGCTAATGTGGAAACATCGCGCACCTTTCCTGTAAAGTTAAGAAGTACAAACGGATTTCGCTTCGGGGTTGAACTTGAACAGAAAGCACCTCCGCGTTTATTCTTAACAGCGGGAGCATCAATCCGATTTTTATCAAACATGAGTTTGGCTTTCTCGTAAAAATCGGAGTCAAATGAACCGAAAGCATCCAAAACGAGTGCTTTTGCTTCATCCCAGGAGAACTGTTTATCTGCTTCAGGCAGTGGGGCATAAATATCAGCCAGCGTTAATTCGTCCAGCCCAAGTAATTTTTTCTTTAATTTGTAATACCGCTGGACCAGAGAATAGGACTCTGTTGTCACATCTATTAAGGTATTGATGACGGAATCATCCAGATCGTTTTCAGTGTTTCTCACATTGATGGATGAAGTATATCCTCGTTGATTTTTAGAAATATTAAAATCTTTGATGATGGAATTAAAAACACTGGTGAAAACAATCTTGTTGTCTTCATATTTTTTGAAATAGGTTTCCATTGCACGTTTACGGACATCAGTGTCAGGATGGTACCGAAGTGCCCGAAGTTCGTCCCCGGAGTATTGTTTAATTTCTCCGTTAATTGCAAATTCGTAGATAAAAGCGGATGAAACCTCACCATATAAATTTTTGAACGCGGATTTCCCAGTGATATTCTTCAGTGTGATGGCTTTTTCCTCACCCTCTGATAATTGATATCTGGCCAGATCACAAGTTCTGGAAATGATATACAAATACTTTTCCAAATCGATGCTTGATTGGAATTCCTGCAATTTATCATTCGGTAATTTCCCCAATTCCAGATCAAAAAAGACCAGATTGTTGGAGATTTCGGAAAATGCGACGTCCAACTTAGATTGCAGCCCTTTGGCCTGATCATCGTTAGTAGAAGTTGAAAGCAGGAGATTTGCATATTGAGACGCTTCAATCATTTGATTGAAAATGGTGATTAACTCTTCATAAGCAGTTTTTAACTCACTATCAGACAGTTTGATGACTCGATTTTTATATCGATCACTAAAAACGATAGATAACTTACGGCTGTCTTCGATATGACTTTCAATTGTGGGATCATCCGGTCCTGAATATAAATCTGATAAGTCCCATCGGATATTTTCTGCACCTGTTATGGTTGATTGTATTTTCTCAACTGACATAATAATTCTTATTCCTCAATTTTTACAATTGTATTCGTTAATGTGCCTAATCCTTCAATGGCGAGCTCAACTTCATCACCATTTTTTAACCAAACTTCTTTTTTCCCTGAAGTATTCAATTCCATCAGACATCCGGTACCACATGTTCCTGATCCGATAATGTCTCCGGGATACAGGTAGGTACCAAATGAGGCCTGTTCGATGATTTGAGCGAATGTCCAAGTCATGTTTTTCAGATTGTCTTTTGAAACAAGTTTACCATTGAGCTTTGCGGTCATTTCAAGATCATACCGATCTCCATTCTCTCCCGGAATGCGGTAAATTTCCAATTCGTTTCGCGTGACCAGATATGGACCGAATGAAGTAGCAAAATCTTTGCCTTTAACAGGACCCAAATTCAGTTTCATTTCCCGGTATTGAATCGCACGTGCACTCCAGTCGTTCATAATCATGTAACCTGCAACGCAATCATCAGCTTCGGATGCCTTCACATTGATACATTTCTTGCCAATGACGATGGCGCATTCTAATTCAAAATCAAGTTTGTTTAGATGCTCCTGCATCACGTAAATCTCACCGGGTCCCGTTGTTGCCCGATGATTTGAAAAATAGAATACGGGGAAATCGTCATACTCCGGAATCATGTCAAGTCCACGGGCTTTCCTACCTGCCATGACATGCTGGCGAAAACCATACCCGTCTCGAATAGATGGTGGTTCCGGCAGAGGAGCCATGATCTTTACTTTTGATGGAGAGAGTTGAGCAAGATCATCATTTGCAGCAATTTTACGTGCCAACAAGCGATTGTATTCACCTTTCTCCAGGAAGGACATGATATCATCGGGTAACATTCCGTGGGATGCGCTTGCCAGATCGATGATCATATTATGATCTGTCAGATGACCAGACGAGTCATTTTTTTATACTGAAATGTAAGTAGTCTCATGTTTCCAATTTATTAAATGAAAGGTAAATTAAATGTTTTGAATTGATTTGAAGTTTCCAATTAACGAAAAATTACAAATATCCCGACGGATAATTTATAATTGTCCGATCAGTTCACCACGTGATTTCAACATATAAATCATTTAAGTTTAAAAAATTCAATCTGATTAATATCACTTTACGGGAAGTTATTACATGTCAAATGAGATGATTATCGAATTAACAACCAAGCTGTCGTAATCTACTTTTCGGGATTTTTGTCATTTTAATGTTCAAAAAAACCGTCAGTCAATGAAAAATTATCACTGATTTTATTTTCCTATGAGGATAGCAGTTGTTTTTTTACGCTTGAGGTTGATTTGATAAACTTCTTTACCATTTAAGTAAACGGTCATCAATTTTTTCCTATCCTTTTTCATTTTCACTTTAATTTTAACATTCCCGGTAGAAATTGAAAAAACTTCCGGGTGAACGTACCATTCCATATTCAATCTTCGATCTTTTACTGATGTGCGAATGACCTTAAATTCAAATGGTAAACCACTTTCCTGATCAATTTCTAATTCTTCGTCAGGCGCGATGATATGGATCATTACCGTATCTCCGTTATTGATAAAAAAGTGGAGATTCTCCTGCAAATTGATCGGGTCGTTCATTGACAATTTCTTATTTTTAGACAAAGTATACATTTTTTCACCAGGTGATAAGAGGGAAAAAATAGGTTCTGTATTGTATGTTTGAGTTCTGGAAGTCTGGCCTTTGGCGTGCTTTATTGTAAATAATGTTTCACTCGTTTCTACTTTCGGTTTTGCAGCCATTACTGCAACAACTTCCCCTTGGAATTCTGAAGTGTCGAGTGCGAAATCAAGAGAAATAGTCGTATCATTTGTCACTGTGATATCATTAACAAGTTGAGTCTCATAACCAATCATCATAACAGAAATATCAAATATTCCTTCGGGGACTTCGAATATTTTGTATCTACCGTTCATGTCAGCATTGGCTCCCATCTGTAAGGAACGAAAATATACTTGTGCACCTGGCAGAGGTTCTCCATTCAAATTTGTTATCGTCCCTTGAATGACGCCGTTAGTGGTGGCAGCTTCTGATTCAGTCATTTCCAATCCAGAATCAACGTTCATTGGATCGATAAGATCACTATCCCAATTTTTCAGTGTGTTATCTAATTTTCGTAGTTCTGGTTTAAATTCTGGTTTCCCCTGACTAGACATAGATACATCTGAATACTCACTACTGAAATCATCTGCAAAAAATTCAGGCGAATCTACCTTTACCGATGCAGGTGTGTCCGGTATTCTTAAAGATAGTGCTGAATCATTCATTTTAGTTTGAAATTCCAAATCGCTTCCATCATCAAAGGATTCCATCGCAATTTGAATTGAGTCTGCATTATCGAACGGTTCGCCTGATAAAATGGCAAACGATGGTTTACTGATCAATTGTTTTGGCACAGCTTCATCAACTTCAACTCTGACTAATGTTTCTGGAAGTATTTCTGCTGCCTTGGGGATTTCAAAAGGACTTATAACGATATGAGTTACTGCATCGGAATTGATTGGCGGTTTTAAAAGTTGATACCGATAGATCATAGTGGGTGTGAGGATGACAAAAATCAGGATAGCCGCGACTTTCAGCAGGACCCACTTCCGATGTTGACGTTTTTGAAATTCACTCACTGTGGCATATTGTTGAATTTCCTGCTTCATTTCAATTTCACCCTCAGCTTGGATCCCTTCAATCAAGATCTTCAGATCATCCAATTCCTGCTGACATTTATGGCATTCTTGTAAATGCGTCAGGTATTTATCCTTTACGGAGTTTTCCAACTTACCCAGTAGGTATTTTTCGTGGATGTCATTTTGCTGTATGGTTTTACAATCCATCAGAGTGTTCCTCCGTTCGTGGAACTGATTTTATTAACGATTGTCTCCAACTTTTTTTTGCATTGATATTTTTTTGATTTGACCACATTCACATTTGCAAATTTCAATAATGTGGATATTTCCTCCATGTTACGACCTTCAAAATAATAAAGCAGAAGTAAATGTTTACACTGTGGATCCATTTCTTTCAATGATTTCATGATGATCTCAATTCGATCTTTCCGAGATTGTTCTCCATCAGATGGCGATGGATAATTCGTAAAATCCTCATCAACCAGATTATGATCGATATTCTCTCTTTTACGTAACGTCGCACGCCATTTGTTCTTGACTACCGCGAACAGGAACGTACTGATTTTAGATGATAGTTCAAAATGCTCCGAACATGCTTTCTGCCAAACCACAACAATGGCTTCCTGCAGCATATCTTCTGCATCTTCTCTTGAACCACCATTGGATTGGATATAGTTATTGACCATTCTTTTATATTGAATAAATAGCTCACCAAGGACTTCCCGGTCGTTTGCTTTGATCCGCCTGATTATTTCACGGTCGGAGGATTTAAATATTTTGAGCATTTACCTTTCAATCATTAATGACATTAATAAGCAGAACGTAAACGAAGTTCTTTGAAATCAGAAAAATTCATTGGTGTAAAATAATCCGTGAATATACGCAGAAACAACATTTCTGATTTAAAAATTAATTGATAGTTCAGATATTAAACTAATAAATAGGAGTAAATCATGAGAGAGTATTCTAAATCCATAAAAATAATCGTTGGCATTTTATTTATAATGTTTTTAAACATTGCCAGTTATATTAAACCCGATGGCACGATCAGGGGAAGAGTTACGGATTTAAAAAATAATCCATTAACTGGTGCACAAGTATTCATCGAACGTATTTCAGTAGGTACTATGAGCGATCGAGATGGTAATTATCTTATTTTAAACGTACCTGTTGGAACGCATGATGTGAAGGTTACGATGATTGGTTATCGTGAAGAAATAAAGAGTAATATTGTCGTAACTGAAGGTAATACTATCCTAATAAATTTCCAGTTAATAGAACATCCCCTCGAGGGAGAGACTGTGGCGATACGTGCATCAAGGCCATTAAAGGAAAGAGATACAACTTCACGTACTAGTACCATGGGTGCGGAAACGATACATCCATTGCCAAGAAATTTTGCATTAAAAAGTGGTAATTCTTTTATGGAAACTCGCAGTTCCCAATCATCAAATTATTTTGATAATTTCCCGAAAGATTTCAACACAGAAGAATACGATTACATCAATGAAAATACTTTCAAGGATGTGAAACAAAATCCTCTCTCCACTTTTTCGATTGATGTGGATAATGCTTCATACTCAAATGTTAGAAGATTGATCACGGAACGCCACCAATTACCTCCCAAAGATGCAGTGAGAATTGAGGAACTCATTAATTATTTCACCTATGATTATCCGCAGCCAGAAGGAAAAGATCCGTTTTCCATTATTACTGAAATCTCTGAGTGTCCTTGGAATGAAGAGAACCGCCTTATCCATATTGGGTTACAGGGTAGGGAGTTGGACTATGAAAATTTGAAACCATCAAACCTGGTGTTTCTGATAGATGTGTCAGGTTCAATGAGGGATCAGAATAAGTTACCCTTGCTAAAGAAGTCCTTTAAACTTCTGGTGAATAGCCTGGATGATCATGACCGGATAGCCATTGTGGTGTACGCCTCATCTTCCGGAGAAGTTTTGTCTTCTACTCCTGTATATCAGAAAGATAGGATTCTAACTGCATTGGATAAATTGAGCGCAGGTGGTAGTACTGCCGGGGGCGAAGGGATACAGTTGGCATATCAAATAGCCAAAGAAAATTATATCAAGAACGGGAATAACCGGGTAATTCTTGCCACTGATGGCGATTTCAATGTGGGTGTTTCAAACACCGCGGATTTAGTCCAACTGATTGAGGATAAACGGAAAGATGGAATTTATCTGACAATAACCGGATTTGGGATGGGCAATTATAAAGACGATAAGATGGAACAGATCAGCAATGCGGGTAATGGGAATTATTTTTACATTGATAATATCAAGGAAGCAGAAAAGGTGTTTGTGAAAGAAATGAGAGCGAATCTGTTTACCATTGCCAAAGATGTAAAAATTCAAATTGAATTCAATCCAGCCAATATCAAAGCATACCGATTGATCGGCTATGAAAACAGAGCATTGGCGAACGAGGATTTCAATGATGATAAAAAAGATGCCGGTGAACTGGGAGCTGGACATACCGTTACCGTTTTATACGAGGTAATTCCTGCAGGATTTAATGAACGGGTCAAATTGATTGACGAATTAAGGTATCAGCAGAATATCGTCACTGAAGAATCATATTACTCTTCAGAACTTGCAACGGTAAAACTACGATACAAGAAACCCGGGAAAGACGTTAGTAAGTCAATTCATAAATTTTTATATGATAGTGACATATCGCTTTTTGAGAGCAGTGATAACTTTCGATTTTCTGCGGCTGTCGCTGGATTTGGTATGTTATTGCGAGATTCAGAATTCAAGGGCGAATTGACCTACGAGCAGGTGATATCGATGGCAAAGCATTCCAAAGGTAGAGATGAAAACGGGAACCGAAACGAATTCATCCGGATGGTAGAAAGCTGTCAATTGTTGAACTAACATCAATTAGTAGAGCACCGGATAAATGGTTAAACGAGGGTAAAATTCATATTTTGCCCTCGTTTGATTTTCAGAGGAAATACCCTTTCGTTTCTAAAGGAAAAATACTCAAAATTTTGCAATAACTAACTGTTCATGCAGGGATTCAACCAAGAAAATTGCTTGAAACTAAAACTTAAACTATTACAAAACATATTATGTTATTCTTGGACAAAATGTTTTCCACCATGTAGATTTCAATCATGATCACAAAGAGATTTCAAAATATTGAATTAAATCATTCGATGAGAAAATTTACATCAGGAATTGTTGATAATCCTCAATCCGTATTGAAAGTGACATTACCCCAACAGTTGACCGATGATATTGCGCATATAAGTAAGTTGTGGGAAATAATTTTAACATTTAATAGGATATGAACCATATGAAAATGCCAACTTTTGATT
>ERZ890604.294-NODE-294-length-18382-cov-4.371637_pt1 | contig 18382 bp, 11 predicted proteins | sample MGYA00521097_ERZ890604 | MGnify/ENA primary metagenome ERZ890604 (study PRJEB32303, sample SAMEA104408625) | aquatic metagenome | biome: Brackish water; feature: Chemocline; material: water | place: Baltic Sea | collected 2014-10-26T21:54:00 | depth 120 m ... | reverse complement strand
CCAGTACGCTTTGCAACTGGTGCTGGCGACCTGTTCCTGGCCGGCGGCAGCAACAACGATTCAATTTTGATCGAGTCGATCGATTCTGCCTTTACTGGCGAGACCCTGGTTGACGGCGGCGACGGTGACGACCTGCTGGACATTGACTATTCGGTGTCCAGCTTTACGACTTACAACGGACAGCTTGGCAACGACTCGCTGGCTCTGCAGGGCAGCCCGGTCAACAGCATCACTCACAGCTTTACGAATTCCAGCGACGGATCGGTTCTGATTGCCGACGCTTCTAACACGTCAGTTTTCTACACGGGCCTGGAGCCGATTTTCGATTCCATTCTGGCGACAACTCGGATTTTTGACTTCGGCGACACGGCCGACATCATCACGCTCGACGACGAAGGCACGCCGGGCAACGGGATCATGCGACTGTCAAGTGTCTCGTCGAGCGAGACAGTTCACTTCGCCGACCCAACCGGCACGGTGATTATCAACACTGGTGGAGGCGATGATTCTGTCACGATTCTCGCAATCGATTCTGGATTCACTGCCGCCATTGAGATTCAAAGCGGATCAGGTAACGACACGATTAATGCCGCGGCGGCAGCGACGGCGCTGACACTGAATGGCGACGCCGGCAACGACACGATCACCGGCGGAAGCGGCAACGACACACTGTCCGGCGGCGATGATGACGACCAGCTTCAGGGAGGAAGCGGTAACGACTCACTCGCCGGCGGATCCGGCACGGACACGATTCTGGAATCGGGTGATGTCGATTTTGTTATTGACGCGTCGACGCTCACTGGGGTTGGCAACGATCAATTCTCAGACATTGAGCAGGCGATACTGACCGGCGGCGACTCAGCGAACACGATCGATGCCAGCCTGTTCACGGGGTCGGTTACTGTCAATGCCGGAGCGGGCAACGACACCATCACCGGTTCCGACAACGATGACCAGCTCTTCGGCAACGACGACAACGACAGCATCGTCGGAGGCCAAGGGAACGACGTCGTTAACGGCGGCGCGGATGACGACGAAGTGTTCGGCGGAGCGGATGACGATGTCGTGCTTGGTGGAGGCGGCAACGACACTCTCAAAGGTGAAACCGGCAACGACGACATCCGAGGGCAGTCAGGGGATGACGTAATCACCGGTGGGCGGGGTAACGACACGATTGATGGCGGAGACGGATCTGACAATCTCATCGAATCAGGAAATGTCGACTTCACACTGACGGATGTTTCGCTGCTCGGTGTGGGGACTGATCAACTGGCAAACCTGGAAACTGCTGAGCTGGCGGGCGGTTTCTCTGGCAATCTATTTGATGCTTCAGCCTTTTCAGGAAACACGATCCTGCGAGGGCTTGCTGGTGCCGACACGCTCGTCGGTGGCTCGGGCAATGACATCCTGATTGGCTACTCGGGAAGAGATCGACTGTTCGGCAATGACGGAAACGACACGCTCCTTGGCTCGGCTGGCAGTGACTACCTGGACGGTGGCGATGGCAACGATCGACTGCGCGGACAGGGCGGTTCACACGATGAACTCTTCGGCGGAGCAGGCGACGACAAGCTTGACGGCGGAGCAGGCAACGATTCATTAAATGGCGACGATGGGCTGGACACATTGCGCGGCGAATCCGGCAACGACCTGCTCAACGGTGGAGCCGGCGACGACAGCCTGCTCGGCGGCATCGGTTCTGACATTATCAACGGCGACGATGGCCAGGATACTCTGGTCGGTGAATCGGGCGACGATCTGCTCAACGGCGGAGCGGGCGACGACAGTCTGCTTGGCAACGACGGCGCAGACACACTGGACGGCGGCGACGACAACGACACGCTTGTCGGGGGTAATGATGACGATCAGCTCTTCGGCCAGAGCGGCAACGACGGACTCGATGGCGGAGCTGGCAATGACATCGTGAATGGAGGAGCCGGCAACGACGCCATGTTTGGCGGATCCGGAAACGACAGCATGTATGGTGGCTCCGGAGACGATCTCGTCATCGGCATGTCGGGCGCGGATATCGTCAAAGGCCAAAGCGGCTTTGACATCCTTGCGGGCGGCAGCGGAGCAGGTGCTGATGTTGGCGACGTGGTCGACGGTGACCCCAACGAAATCGACGAGATATTCTCGATCTCGCTTCCTGTCTGGGTCGAATCTCAACTGTAGCTGCATGAGAGCAGTTGCGTGCGAGCGTTTCCCTGATACCTGCTGAAAGATGTCTGACGCCGGCAGGTTAGGTGTGACGCCACCTGATTCAGTGGTCCTGGGTCAAGAACGGCTCGACTTGAAGTGCCCCGTCGCCGTTAATGATCACGGTGACGGCTCCCGATTCGGACGTCATCAAGACGCGTGCGATGGGGCCATAAATTGAGTCAAGTTCATCCTGATAAGCCAGTGTTGGAGCGCTGGCGATAACCCAGTCAGGTGTCGCCCATTCAGCGAGTGCATATGGATTGGCACCAGGCTCGCCATGATGCGGGGCAAGCAGCACGTCGACATCCCGCGCTGGCTGCCGCAAGAGTTCTGCGAGGCCGTCTTCGTCGAGATCTCCGGTCAACAGAATCCGAGTGTCTCGATACTCGATCTCCAGAACGACACTGGACGCGTTGTCGGATTCGTACGATACGCCGGCAGCTGGTTGGAGAATTCCAATCGCGACGGAATCGTCGAGCCGCACTCTGTCGCCCTGTGCAACGATTGTCGACGCGACGCCCAACTCTTCAGTCTGTTTAAACATCTGCAGGGTCAACGACTGATGCGCGTCTGGAAAGTGTCTCGAACAAAGCACGCGACCAACCGGAACCGAGTTCAGCAAATCGATCACACCGTTGTAGTGATCGATGTCTGAATGCGAGACCATCAATGCATCGACTTTCGAAACTCCGCGAGCCCACAACGCTTCTTTGAGAACTCTCGCCGAGAATTCGCCTCCGCCACGGCTTCCGACATCGTAAACCAGAGTTTTCCCGGAAGGGGTCTCAACTATTACCGATAGCCCATGCCCGACAGACAGGAACGTGCAGCGAAGCGAATCGTCCTGGCGATTCGCAGGCAGAAGCGTCAAACCGAAAATGATCCACACTCCGACACAACACCAGACTCGAGTCGGACGATGTTTCAATGTCGTGGCAAGCATGGCAGCCGCAACGACCAGATAGAAAACAATCAGCCACCAGTCGGGAGGCTCCGGGACGTAGGCGTGGCTCAGGTCAATCGAAGCTGCAAACTCCGCAACCGCAACAAGCCCCTTGAGAAACCAGCCGAAGACATACGCAAACGGCCACGCAATCGTCTGCGAAATTGTCCCGACCAGAATCGCTGCGAAACCGAAGCACAGACCAACACTGACTACCGGAATGAGCAGCACGTTGATGACCAGGCCAGCTGGAGAAACAACGTTGAAAACGGACACGACAAGCGGCGCCGAGATCAGCCAGATGCTTCCTGAAACCAGCCAGAGTGCTCCGATAGATTTCCCGAATCTCTTGAGAGACCTGACCCATGGTCGCTGCAGCGCGTCGGGCGTCACCAGAAAACTAACAGATGCAGCGTCGCCTGAATCCGGCATCGCTGCCACATCCGGTTCGCCAGGTGATAGCCTGCCCAGGGACGTCAACCAGAAGATGACGGCGACGGCCAGAAACGACAGTTGAGAGCCGACATCGAAGAGGCTCGTCGGATTCATTCCGAGAATCACGATCGCCGCCACGGCGAGGCTGTTTGCTGAAAACGCAGGACGACGAACAAGCCGACCGACACTCCAGATGACGATAATCACAAACGCGCGAATCATCGGCGGACGACAATCGGCAACCTGCAGGTAGACAAATAAAACGGCAACAGCCAGGAGAATTGAATGCCGACTGGAAAGGCGAAGTGCCCGGCCAATTGCCAGTAGAAACACCATAAGGATTCCGATGTGCAACCCGGAAATCGCCAGCAGATGAACCGTTCCACTTTCTACAAAGATCGTGCGCATTTCCGGCGGCAGCATGGAACGGTCGCCTAAAAGCATTGCATCGGCGACAGGCCGGACATCATCAGAGACAGCCGATTCCAGAACTGCTTCAGCTCGGCGACGAAGTGTGCCTCGTAGCCTTTCAAAGGCGGACGAGCCTGTAATCAAAACCTTGATCAGTTCAGGCTCACTGACTCGAACGAGACCTCTTAGACCTTTGCTCCTCGCAAAATCAGACACGTTGAAACCGCCGGGATTCATCAGCGGGCGATTCGCCTGACTCCATCCCTGAACGTCGACACGATCTCCCGCGTTGATGCCTTCCACAAGTCCGTCAGCAACCACCTGCAATCGCCCGGTGACTTTCCGTTGCCCGGTCGCAACATTCAGCGATTCTACATCGAGCTGAAATCGCGTGGACGATTCGCGAGGCAGATCTGCATCGAATGGATTCTCCCGTGGCGGCAATACAATCGGCGAGGAAACAACAACACCTTCGCATCGAATCAGGACAGGCTCTTGCGACAGCAGCGGAGTAATGTCTTCAGCAGGGAGACCGTGCCAGACGTAGTGATGTTGAATCGCGCCGGTGAACGCCGAGATTACAATCACCGCCACAGCAGCTTCGCGCAAGCGCACCAGCCACTGCATCAAACTCCAGGCCAGACACGCAACGAGAAAACCAGTCAGCAGAAGACTCGGCGACCAGTTCCCGAAACGGTCAACAAGAACGCCAACTGCCAACGCGAGCACGACTGTTGCAGCCGGGAGTCGCCCGAACGAACTCAAAGCCGGCGGCTGATCCTCAGGAATCGACTGTCCGGGCGGCGGTGAGACGAACGGACCAACGTCGGGTTCGACATTGTCGGCCATGAATCGCCTTGCCGAAGGGTCGTTCAACAGCAGTCCTCGCGATTCTTAGTGGTCTGGTTCAGAAGTCTGTTAGCGATTTCAGTACCAGCACGAAGCGCAAGCAAGTGAATACTTAATCCGCGAAGATTCACTCGCTTGCGCTTCGTGCTGGTAAGGAACGGGCTGTGAATAAGTGTCTCACTGCTGTGTAGCTGCTGTCGCCAGACGGTGGTTCGGTCCACGCTCTGGCGAGCGTTGCTACGACTCATCGTCGCCGTCATCGTCAATGTGATTATCGTCGTCGTCACTGTCAGCGGATTCGCCGTCAGCACTCGTTGTCGCTTTGATCGGAAACTCGAAGGTCTGCTCCATTTCCAAAAGCTCTTTTTTCAAACCATCGTCAGAGGCGAGCGTGCCGGCAGCCTGCGCCTGTCGGAATTGCATTTCCAGATCGTCGATATTTGCCTGCAGCTCGGCGACTTCGTCTGGTTTCATCCGATCGATAAACAACACACCGTCGAGATGATCATTTTCGTGCTGGATGACTCGCGCGAGGATTTCCGAGCATTCCATTTCGAAACCCTCTCCATCGATATCGTACGCTTCGAGCACGATCTCTTCGGCTCTGGCAACCTGACCGTAAAGTTCGGGCAGACTCAGACAGCCTTCCTCGCCTTCGATGTTACCCTTCTTCCGAATGATCTCTGGGTTGATGAAGACGAGTTCTTCATCAATCTCCTTCGGATCGGCCGTCGTGTTGACGACGAAGAATCGGTACGGAAGCCCCACCTGAGTTGCTGCCAGGCCGATTCCCCGAGCCTCGTACATCAGGTCGAACATTGCCCTCACCGTCGCCTTAAAATCCGGCGTTAGTTCGGTGAGTTCTTTGGCTTTCCATCTCAGAGACGGATGTCCGTACTTAACAATCTCCATGAGAAGGCGTCTTTCGGTCTGCTGTAATCGCTACTCGTGTTCTTGCTACAGGGCAACGAGGTGGTGTTGATTCGAAAACGGGCTGGGGATTATAGCGTCGCGAAAATGTTGGTCGAGCAGACACGATGTCATAGAATCAGGAACGAGCGTCAATCGCCACGAAAATCACGCGACTTTCGGGCGATGATTCTGGTATGCTGGGGTCTCACCCCCCAGACATCCTGCCTCAATCACGTCATTTCAGGCTCCTGCCATGAAGAATGCCGAAGCACTGCGACGAGACCTCAGCCGCCGCCAGTTTCTTGGACGAAGCGCCCAGAATGCGGCGGGCGTTGCCGCTGGAATGGTCGGTCTGTCGTCGACAGTTGCCAAAGCGGACAAGAGCAGCCCGATTCGAATTGGAATCATCGGAGTCCGAAACCAGGGCCGAAGCCTCGCGTCGGCGTTCGCGAAGATGTCTGACGTCAATGTCGTTTCGCTGTGCGACGTCGATCCCGGTCTTCAACCAGCGGCGATGAAAAGTGTGCTGGACGCTCAGGAAACGGCTCCTCGATGGGAGTCCGACTTCCGCAACATGCTGGACGATCCGCAGGTTGACGCCGTCGCGATTGCGACACCCGACCATTGGCACGCGATCATGGGTATCATGGCGACCAAGGCCGGGAAAGACGTTTATCTCGAAAAGCCGGTGTCCCACACAATCGAAGAAGGGCAACGGCTGATCAAGGCGGCTCGCAAGAACGACCGAGTCATGCAGACGGGTCTACAGCAACGCAGCGGCGCTCATTTTCAATCGGCAGTCGAGCTGATTCAAAGTGGCAAGATCGGCGAGGTTCGACTCGCCAAGGCCTGGGTCGCACAATCCCGGAAAGCATTCGGAAGACGCGCCGACGAACCTGCACCGCAAGGTGTGAACTACGACCTCTGGCTTGGACCTTCGGCAGAACGGCCGTTTAACGTTCACCGCTTCCATCATCACTGGCAGTGGTTCAACGATTACGGCACCGGCGAGCTCGGCAACTGGGGCGTGCATCTGCTCGACGTGGCGCGGTGGGGCCTGAAACTCGACCTGCCGGAACGGGTCAGCGCGTCGGGCGGCAACTACGTTTTCAACAGCGGACAGGAAATGCCGGATACTCTGGCGGCAACCTTCCACTACCCTCACCACACGATCTTGTGGGAGCACCGACTGTGGAGCAACCATGGACTCGAAGGACGCGGTTCGGGAGTTTCCTTTCACGGCGAAAAAGGCACGCTCGTCGTCGACCGGAGCGGCTGGAAAGTCTACGACTCGAAAGAACGCCTGAATTCTGACACCAGCGATCAGCTCAACTCCCACCTGCGCAACTTCGTCGACTGCATCAGAACCCGGCAGCGACCAAACGCTGACATCGAGATCGGTCACCTGAGCACCACGCTCTGCCACTTGGGCAATGTCGCGTGGCAATTGAATCGGGAGGTCCGATTCGATGCTGCCTCGCAAACTTTTCACGACGATGCGGAAGCGAATCAGCTACTCTCAAAGACGTATCGCGACCCGTGGCAACTTCCGGAAGTTTGAACGTACCGAGGTCAAGCGACGGAGCAGGTTTGATGAGTGACGACTCAAACAACGCCGTTCGTGAAATCGACCGAATTCGCTATCACGAGCCGGTGACGATCCGCCTTTACGGGTTCAAGGAAATCTCGCTGCCGACCTATCTGATGTGGTACCTGGCGACGATTATCCTTGTCGTGGCCTTGATCGCTGGTTGCAACGAGATCATGCAGCCTCAAACAAAATTCGGAGAAGGCCTCCGTCGATCGATTGAGCGAGAGGGTTGGGTTCTGGATGCCGTGGAATGGGCACCGACCTGTCTCATCGCGGGGCTTATCTTCGAAGTTTTCGAAGGCGCCTTCGTCATGTACGCCTTTCGCCGTCGATTTCAGCAGCTGCACACCGAGCGAGGCGAGCGGCTGTCGTAAGGCTGTCGGAAATCAACGACTCAGTGTTTATCCGTGTCCTGCTGAGCCGCCAGCGGACTGACGTCCGCCGCTCGCCGGTACGCGAGGGAACCCTCGTTCGTGGCCGCTTGAGAATGTACCCACGAAAACGCCCCGGCGACAATCAAGTCACCGGGGCGTTGGTCATGCTGAACCGATTTCAGAAGCAGCAAAAACAGATTTAACGAGGTGGCTGCTGCATCTGCTGCTGGAAGTACGTCACGATCTGGAAGAAGCCCTGGAGAGTCTTCGCTTCAACGCGAGTCTTCATTTGAACTCCCTGCGGAACAGTCCCGGCTGAGAATCCAACGTAACTTCGTGGCACCGACAGACCTTCGAGTTGCTCTGCCTTGATTGGAACCGGAATCGGAAACTTCTCCGTCGCGAGGACTGCCCGAGCCAGCACGATCACGACGTTCGGCAGGTCAATCTGCCCGACGATGTTGGCTTCTTCGAGCAGACCTTCTCGACTCTTCTGATTGTCCGATGGCTTTGTGCCCGGCGCTGCATCGTAAGCAGCGAGCGCTTCCTTCATCGTGTCCTGCGTTCCGCCGATGGACTGAATCATGACGTCATCGTTCTTGACGACCAGTCGTTGAATCATTCCTTCCTTACCGTGCAGCAGCTCCTGAAACAGGTTCTGGAAGGCAGCGGCCGGATTCGCCTCTTCGTCATACGTCTGCTTGATGGTGATCAGGTCGGCGCTGAGCCCGTCGTAAGATTCAGCGTCTTTCTTCACAGAAACTTCCTGCTTCAGACCGGGAAGGTTCATCTTGTAAGCAGAGCCCATCTTGTGAGCAGCTTCCCGCATCTTTGCAGCAGGACTTACATTGCTGACGGTATAGCCTCGAATCAAACCGGTGTTCTCGTCGCCATCATCAAGATGAAAGCCCCAGCCCATCTCTCCGAATTTGACTTGTTTCATTTCGGCGACCATCTTCTCGATGTCCTTCACCGATTCAGGATCACTCTCGATCACCTTCGTGGCAAACTGCATGCCCCATTCCATCAGTCCTTTGAAGTCACCGTGCAGCGCCATGTAGCCGTGCTTGTTTTGCGGCAACTTCGCAAGTACATCCAGCTTCGTGGCCTTTTGCGAACTGAGATACTCGTCAGTCTTAGTACGAGCTTTGACAACCAGCAGCTCGTCAATGGTGATTGCTGAGTTGCTGATGGAAATGCCGATCGAGAACGCCTGCGAGTCTCGCAAAGCCTGAATCGCCCCATGACCCATTTGGCCGTAGATTTCCAGAATGGCGGCCATATTGAGGCCAGGCTGCGCTGGAATTTGAGCACCGAGTCCTTCAATGAGTCCGTCGAGCTGGTCATCCGCGCCTTCAAGTTCCGCCTGATAGGCTTCCGTCAAGCCCGCGACGTTGACCCACACTGCCAGATCGGACTCGCCGAACAAGACAGACGACCGAGCGTCAATCGCGCCGCTGGCTGCGTCTGCTCGACCGCTGATGCACTCTTCGACGAGTTCCATCACCGCTTCATCCTGCGAGTACGCAACCCAGGAATCCTTAGACGCAAATGTGAATGACTCATCGACTCCGCCCTGCAACGCTTTCACATCGGTGGCAGGCACGACGAAGACCACGGCTGGCTCGGCACCTTTGACAGCGAAGACCGCGACATACCAGTCCTGCTTCAGGTCGACTCCGCCGAGAGTCGGGTTTGAAATCACCGCCCCCAGGCCGGGAGCCTGGCCCTGAACGAAGAAACCCAATCCGGGCTGCACGGCGTTGGCAAAGTTGCCGACCTTGCCGATCGTCGCTTCGGGAGACTTCAGCCGAATGACGGCGGTCGCGTCGGCAGGAATCAAATCGAGCGGCCCGGCTGCCTGGGCGGAAAACTGGCTGACCAGCGCCAAGCCGATCGCCACTGCGGCAACCCCGCTTCGGCGAACGAACATTCGTGATTTGTGTAATGACATCATGTTACAGAATTTCCTGGGTAAGAGTTTCTCGCAGAAAGACCTGTGCGACGTGCAGTCGTCTTTCGTCGTAGTCCAAGGACAGTTTCCGGCCAGTCAAATCCATGACGCCGGGAGGGAAACACCCGAAACAGGTGTCCTGAGCAAATGCCTGCAAAATCCAACATAACTGACAATTCGCTCGCTCTGACCGTTCTGGAGTATAGCGGCGACAAGGGAAAAAGGATCTCTGACTTCCGCAGTTTGACTCCGTACAAAACCGACCTATGTTTTCGCATCTCCCGCTGGTGACGGTCCGGGTCGCTTAGGCTCGGTGCTGACATTGCGGTGATCGACTGCCTGAAATCAGTCAGCTTTGTGGCGTGACAAGGAGAGCTGGGAGCTTGAGGGGACCTTGTCACGCCTCTTTTCTTTGCGCTGACCGCGGTGGCTGCGACCTCGCAGGAACGCTGGCCGCCACTATAAAGCCTGGCGAAGGTTCAGGTTGATTTCGTAACGCGTTGACAGTTCAGCATTGGTCAGCGTGACGTGATGAACGTCGAATCGTGTTAGATTCTCGACCGTTCCAGGAAGGGCTCTTGCACCAAACTGTGCCGATTATGCCAATTCTATTGATTTTAACAGCCAGCCTGCGTCGATGATTGTCTGAGTTCATTCTGCGCGGGAGCCATGCGCTCGCTTCGTGCAGACGGATATGCGGGTAGTGGAAATCAGAATTTCCGCGTCCTTTCAGTGAATTGTCATCAGACGGAGCGGAATCAAGTGCAAAAAGGATTCCTCGACACTGCACTTCGTGTCACGGTGATTGCAGCTGCGATCATGGTGATTCTTTGTGTTGTAACTTTCGGACTCTCCAAACTTCGCACGTCCGAAGACAGAATGGCCTCTTCGGCTGCGAATGCGGCGTTACACAGCGACCTTGGCGAGAATGTGTCCTCAACCGGAAGCAGGATTCGCACAGGCCGACCGGTCGGGCCGGATCCGCTTGCTGAACACCTCGACCGTCTTGGGGAACGCCTGGACAAGCTCGCCACTACGGTCACCGAAGAACGCTCGACAGAGTCTGAAATCGCTCGACTGGCTGACTCTATGCAGGCGGTGCAGCATCATACCGATCTTTCCGGCACTCGACTGCAAACCGAGCTTGGCAATCTGCGTGTCAGCAGCGAAGTCGAACTTCGGGATCTCAATCGTCAGATCAACGGAGTCTCTGAGAAGAGTCAGCGTCTTGAACGCGAGATGCTTGAGCAGCGAGCCGGAATTCTTTCTGCTCTGGAAAGCCAGAAAAACACAATCATCTCTCAGGTGGAAAGCCTGAAGGGTGGTCTCGACGATGTCCATTCGGAGCTTTCGGAACTGCGCTCGAAGTCCGCGCTGGCTTCTGTGAACACAGCACGCCTTCAAGCTCCAGTGCCGTTGAATTCTCTGGCACCGATTCCAGGCAGTTACGTCCCTGGCTATTCGCGGTCTTCCGAGCACGACTCAACCTGGCAGGAGCCAGTGATTCTTGACTCGTCGGTCAGCGTCCGGCGTTCGACGCCTTCGCAGCAACGCGCCGTTCAAACGGCAACGTCGACCGGCTGGAAAGTCAGTCCGATGTCACACTCCGTTCCTCAAGCGAAGCCAACGACTCGAACGTCAACTCCGATACTAACATTGCCTCAGGCACCGCCTGCTGAACCGATGCCAGCAATGCTGCCACCTCTTCCAGCATCTTCACGACGGGCGGGCATGATTCGTGCGCCGCTGCGATCGACTCTTGCTCCGCCCGCCACAGCGAGGCCAAATCGAGTTCCCGAAATCGTCGAGCTGCCGCTCCCGGACGAATCGTTCGTCAGACAGATGGCAGCCGTTGCGCCGGTTATCAAAGCAGTCACAGTTCGCCAGTATGAAGTTCAAACAACGGTCATTCATCTTGCTGCGGCACGCCCGGTCGACGTCGAACCAGCTGGCGTTCGGATGCTTAATCCTGATCTGTCAACAACAGCGTACGGACAGCCCTGGTCACATGACGCTGTCACGCACGAGCTGCTGCGGAAGATCTCGCTTCGCACGAAGGCAACTATCGCAGGTCGGCAACAAACTTCGATTACTTCTGCGGGAACCGAGCGGCTCAGCATTGGCTCATCCTGTCCGCATTGCAACGAAGTTCACGGCTTTGAAGCCGGAGACCGATTGATCCTCAACGCTGGCCCGGCTGGTGATGAAATTCAACGATTCCACATCGCCAGCGAAGTTGCCGGCGGGGGGAATGAATTGGATTCAATGCCACAGTTCGATCTGACTCCGATGACCAGCCAGACCTACGTAATCTGCGAAGAAGCAGTCGAAGGGACGGTCGAAGAAACGCATGACTATGAGGTTGAAAAGCTGGTTCCAATTCACGGAGTCCTGACACCTGTTTCCGGGCCTTCTGAGACACGAGTCTCGACGAAGCTCATGCAACGGGTCATCGTCATGACGTTTCGTGACGTAAACGCCACGCCGACAGACCTCGTTATTGCTTCCGCCTCACGCCCAACAACCGGCAGCACCGTTCAGCATCTTGCTCCGATCGCGTTGCCGGCTCCCGAACCGGCAACGCAAACGGTGGTCAAGAAACTGACGCCGGTCAAACGACACCCCGTCTTCCTGCCGCCACCAGCTTCTGTGAAACAGTCTCCGCTGGCGGACTCGAATGTCGAATTCGTCGTGACTGCTCCGAAAAGCCACTCTTCGAGAATTCAAAGAACGAATCACGAGCAGGACGGCGACTACTGCGAAATCTGCGAGCAAACACACAAACAGAGTGTGCCTCAGACTGCCGATGCCGATGAACCGGCCGCGAAGAAAGAGGAGGGATCGTTCCTCGACTGGTTCCGCCGAGTCCGTTCAGAGTCGACCGACGCAGAACCACGGAAAGTCACAAACGCAGACTTCCAGGTCAAAGAGTCGAAAGTCGAAACTGAAAAATCTGATTCGAAAGTGCGAAAATCACAACGACGATACGTCACGAAGCCAGGGAACCATCGTTTGGTGCGCTAGTCCGATTCATTGCTCGCATGATTGCGTTTGATAGAGATTTCGCTGGTCGCAGCACCACATTGGGAGTAACCGGGATGTCTTTCCGCAATCGACATCGGGCTACTGCAAACGTGCCGTCACCTTTCTACAGCGCGGCCATCGTGCTCGCAGTCTGTCAGTTTCTGTGCGGTTGCCAGTCGCCACTTCGAGCTAAACCTGCTGCCGCATCAACGGCGGTGAGCACATTCGACTTTGGCGATTCTGCATCTGCGATGGTGACAAATTCTGATCGCAGCAGACACCACGTCGCAACCGCCGCGAGCCTGATGCATGCTGGCGATCTGACGGCAGCACAGGATCGACTGATAGAACTGTTGTCCGCCGACCCTACCGACAGTTCAGCGGTCGAGTTACTGGCTGAAGTCAGTCAGAAACTCGGCGACTATCGGATGCAGCGTGCTTCTCTGAAACGATTGATCACTCTTCAGCCGCGTTCTGCGGCCGTCGCCAATCGATGTGGGAAGAGACTCCTTGACTCCGTGCAGATGGAAACCTCGACAGTTCAATCTCACCGCGTCTCGGGCTCACGCAGTAGGCTCAGCAATCAAGTTACCATCAGCGAGGCAGATTCTCCCAACAGCCTTTCTGCTTCCACAATGAACGCGCTAGCCATAACTGCACTAACGAACGCAGTAAAGCTGGAACCACGAAACACTCTGTATGCGCAGGATCTGTTCGCAGTCCTGATCGGTCAGGGGATGGACGAGCAAGCTGAACGCGTTCTGCATGAGGCATTGCAGCGAAACCCTTGCGACAAAGTTCTTCCGATGACCGCCGCGAGACTGTACGAGTCACGCGAAGACTGGTCGTCGGCGGTCTTTTATTACGATGTCGCGTTACGAAACGACCCTGCAAATCCTGTCTGGAGAAGGCACCGGGCAGTCTGCCATTTCAGACAGGGTTCCTTTGAGAAAGCTCAGACCGATTTCTCACGAGCGCTGGCCAATTCGCCGGTCAAGCCACAGCTTTCGGAACACCTCGCGTGGGCGGAAGCAGCGTTGAAAACCGAGGACCACAAAGAGGCGTCGCGAGTTCTTGACCTCATCGTCAACGAAGGCGAGTTTCGAACAGCAGACCTCGAAGTCTTGCGGGGAACCTGCCTGTTGAAGCAGGGCAATGTTGAAGCAGCGGCCGAAATCGTGCTGCAGGCGCAACTCGAATGGCCGAAACATGCGGGTCTGTGGCGACTGGCAAAACAGATCAAGGCTGCTGAAACGGGCACGCCCATCATCGAAGCTGACCGGTCGCTGGACCTTGCGAGCCTGGCGTTTCAGCCGCCGCTTCACTGATTGACGCCGCCTGAAGCACGCTTTCAGGTCGCCCGACGATTCTCGCAAAACCACCGAAACATGACGCGAAACGGTGGTGTAAACTTCTCGGGCGAGGCCTCGATCATCGAAGCGATCTCTTCCAGCGACAGGAACTCGGCACCTGCAATTTCGCCTGGATCGAGCACGGGTTCAGCGTCCGTCACCACTTGATAAAGAGCGGAAAACTCAAACGCTGTGTCTGGCCCGGCAGGAAACTTCGCGAGATACTCGACTGGCAACTCAAGGGACAACTCCTCGCTCAGCTCTCGAGCCGCAGCCGTCTCGTAATCTTCCCCGGAATCAACGTGCCCAGAAGCAGACGATGTGTAGCAACCCGGATACTGATCCTTCGAATCCGAACGTAGCTGCAACAACATTCGCCCGTCAGGCTTCAGGACGAAAATGCTGACTGCTCGGTGAAGCAGATTCTGCGCATGCACAACTGATCGAGCAGCCTGTCTTACAACCTGATCGGCATCGTCGACGACGTCAAAGATTTCTTCGTTCATGGTTTTGTAACTTCGTACGAATGAGCGTGATCGAGATTCTGCAGACGTTCATTACTCTTATGAGGTGCACAGTGACAACGGCTCAACGATGATGCGAGCTGGTCGTTCAGGCAATCTTCGACCGAACCATCCACTCTGTACCCTTTTGCCCTTTCACGTCTTCAGCATCACCAGAACAACAATGCCTCATCCAATTCTCGATTCGAATCGGCCAATTCTGATCGGCATGCTGCACGTCCCGCCGCTGCCGGGCAGCCCGCAAGCCGCGATGCCACTTCAGGCCATCCGTGAATTCGTACTGCGAGACGCCGAGGCACTGATCGAAGGCGGCATCTCGAATCTGATGCTCGAAAACTTCGGCGATACGCCCTTCTTCCCTGGCACTGTCCCCGCTCACACTGTTGCTCATTTAACGGCAATCGCCAGCGAAGTCGCAGCACGATTCCCGACGGCGGAACTTGGCATCAATGTCCTCCGGAACGACGGCTGCGCTGCACTCGCAATCGCAGCCGCGACGGGTGCTTCGTTCGTCCGAGTCAATGTCTTAAGCGGAGCGCGATTGACTGATCAGGGAATTATCCAGGGAATTGCTCACGATCTGCTGCGTCTCAGAAAACAACTCGCCGCCACCGGCGTCGCGATTCTCGCTGACGTCGATGTCAAACATTCCGCGGCGATTACCCAGCGACCACTCTCCGACGAAATTGACGACGCCATCAAGCGAGGACACGCCGACGCCATCATCGTTTCTGGAAACTCGACCGGCGCGACCGTCGACAAAACACAACTGACCGAAGCCGTTGCTGCCGCACATTCAACCCCCGTTCTGCTTGGCAGTGGAGTAACGGCCGAATCAATCAATAAACTTGTGGGCCTGGCCGCTGGGTGCATCATCGGCACCGCGGTCAAACGTGATGGCAATGTGAATGAGCAAGTCGAAGCCCAGCGAGTTCGGGAAATTGTCGCTGCCAGCACCTGAGCACTGCGGACCTGTCAGAACTTAAGCCTTACAGGCACAGAACGAACTACCTCACGCTCTTAGAAACCTGCGGCTTGTCGACGGTCGACTCCTGGGTCCGATTGTTCGAAAGCGTACTGAAGAATTCCACCAGCCGCTGGTCGTAGCTCTCCTGATCAGCCTGTCGTGCGCCGTTGTGGCGAGCTTTCGGAACCATCCACAAATCTGCTGTCGTGTTGCCGAGCAATTCGTGCAACGACTTTGCGATCTCCGGGCGAACGTAGTTATCTCGTTGGCCGGAGATCAACAGTACGGGACGATTTTTGAGTGATGCCAGAGTTCGTTCCAAATGAACGTAGCGGCACTTTCGTTTGAACTGGCTGTAAAGTCGACCGCCGGTCAGGCTGAGTTCGACATGCCATGCCGGAATCCATCCGGCCATCCACTGAGGAACCAGTAACGAAACCCAGCGTTGCGAAAACAGGCTCATCATCGATCGTGTTGAGTAAGCACTTTCGGAAGCGACGCATTCCACAGCATCAGAAGTCGATGCGGCGGCGAGAGCCGTCGATCCACCACGGCTGACTCCGAAAATGCCCAATGGCTGAATGCTCAGTTCATTCCGGGACTCGATAAACTGCAACGCTCCCCGAGCATCCGCCAATTCGAATTCGGTCATCCAGTGGAGTGGTTCATAGCCAGGCTGCTTGTCGCTTGAGCCGTGGTTTCGGAAATCGAATGAAAGAACTTCGAAACCTGCTGCAAACAGACCTTCGCAGTACGCCATGGCGGACCAGCGACTTCCACCAAGTTCATGGCAAAAAAGCACGAGCCCCCGTGAAGGGCGATCCGTTTGTTTGAAGTGGCAGGCTTGAAGCGTAAGGCCGTCTTCCGTTGTGAAGCTCAGCTCAGCCGCTCGTGAGTCCGCAGCGAACACGCCTGCATTCAAGGGGGGAGCATTCTCCAGCATACGCATCACTGCGCGGCTGATCGCGAACTGAACAACGATCATCATGATCGTTATCGCGACAACACAAGTGGCAATGATCCAAGCCACATTCAACTCCCAAGGGGCAGATTCACTGAAATTACTTCACTGACTTAAACAGCCGCAAATCAGGCGGCAAACTCACGGAAGATTAGGGAAACGTTCTGCCCGCCAAAACCGAAGCTGTTCGAAAGACAAGTAGTCACCTTCGTCTCGCGCGGCTGATTCGCGATGTAATCCAGATCGCAAACCGGGTCAGGAGTTTCGTAGTTGATTGTCGGGGGCAAAACATTCCGGTTGATAGCCAGCAGGCACGTGATCGCTTCAACGCTCCCGGCCGCAGCAATCAGATGCCCCATCATGCTCTTGATGCTGGAAACTGGTGTCCCCATTGCGTACTGACCCAGCGCCTGCTTGCAGGCAAGAGTCTCGACCTGATCGTTGACTTTGGTGCTGGTTCCGTGAGCGTTGATGTAGTCGACGCCGTCCGTGTTGACGCCGGCATCTTTCAGAGCCATGCGGATACAGGCAGTTGCTCCGCGGCCTTCCGGGTGGATATCAGTGACTCGGTAGGCGTCGGCGGTTGATCCGTATCCAGCCAGCTCGCCGTAGATTTTCGCGCCGCGCGCTTTAGCGTGCTCGAGTTCTTCAAGAATCAGAATTCCGGCACCTTCGCCGAGCACAAAGCCGTCACGATTCTTATCGAACGGTCGCGATGCTTCCTGCGGGTTCTCGTTGTGTGTCGATAGAGCGGTCAGCAGATTGAAGCCCGTCAGCCCAAACGGATGGATCATGCTGTGAGCACCGCCGGAAATCATGACGTTCGCATCGCCCCTTCGAATCATCTCGGTGGCTTCGCCGATTGCCTGACTCGACGCCGCACACGCTGTCAGGCAGTTCATGTTCGGACCTTGCGCGTTGAACAGGCTCGCCAGATGACCGGCGGTCATGTTCGGCTCCTGCTCAAGTTCGGATTCCGCGTGAAGTTGTTCCATACCGAATCGGGCGAATGCTTCGAGATCGACTTCGTCGTCGACGCGAGCCTGAGCGATCAGGCCCATGAACAGGTTGAAGTCCTGAGTCCCTTCGCCGGCGCCGAGGTATACGCCGAATGTCGACGGGTCGAGATTCTTCATGTCCTGCAGGCCTGAATCGTTCATCGCCTCGGTAGCGGCACCGATGGCAAAGTGAATATTTCGACCGGCGTATTTGAAGCGTTCTACATTGTCGATGTAGTTCGACAGGTCAAAGTCCTTGACCTGCGAAGCGAACTTCGTCGGAAACTTCGATGCGTCGAAATAAGTAATCCAGTCGATTCCACTGCGGCACTCCATCATGGAATCCCACATCGTATCGAGCGTCTTCCCGACGGGCGTCATGCAGCCCATGCCTGTAACAACGACTCGGCGTCTCATTGCGCGGTCCTCGAGAATCGTAAAGCTGTGCGAGGGAATTGTAGGTCAGGCTGTGCCTGACGAAATTGCTGTGATCGTGAAAAACAGAAAATCAGACGAGCTGCAGAATGCGCTGACCGTCCTGTGTTCATGTACCGTCGCCGGCCTGTCCAACATCCAGTATGCCGAGCAGATTCATCGAGAACACAAAGTTCTTTTGATCAATCGCTCCGAACTGCGAATCTTTCTGGTCGAGATGCACAAACATGATCTCGGCCTCGGCCACGAGTCGGTCCCCGACATGCGCCGTGACATCCACCCCGCCGCCTTCATCCCGAGCATCCGTCAGCGTCGCGGTATAAACCAGCGAGTCACCCGGCACGGCCCACGAGTGGAACGTGACCTTGGGCACTTTCGCCAGAATGACGATGTGTTCGAAGTCGTTGACCTCGCCGAGCAGAATGCCGCCCGTTTGAGCCATGCCTTCGA
>ERZ890604.293-NODE-293-length-18401-cov-6.385643_pt1 | contig 18401 bp, 15 predicted proteins | sample MGYA00521097_ERZ890604 | MGnify/ENA primary metagenome ERZ890604 (study PRJEB32303, sample SAMEA104408625) | aquatic metagenome | biome: Brackish water; feature: Chemocline; material: water | place: Baltic Sea | collected 2014-10-26T21:54:00 | depth 120 m ... | reverse complement strand
AACCTTGATAAAATAAAAGCTATCGTTGAAAAATATGGAGATAATCACTCCATAAATCTATATTTAAAGCTTGACCGACAAATGACTTCACTAAATAAACTAAAAGTTATTTACTCTCAGAGCGATAACAAAAAAAGAGTAGAACTTCTAAACCAGCTTATTGAAAACAAAAAGCTTGACGAAGCCTTAATAGTTAAAGCAAAAGCAATGACAAAAGATGAAGAAACAAAATATATTCCCGTATCTTATGTAATGCAAAAGATGAAATTAGACACCAACAAAGATTTTTTAATCGTTGATAAAGATGGGAAAATAGTTAATGAATAATAGATTCTTAAGAATTATCAGTTTGATAGGAGTGTTTTTCCTATCAATTGTATTCATTGTTGAATATTACAATGGCGTAGTGTTTAATAATGAATATACGGTTTTACAAGATACCATATTAAGCAATAAAATCAATTATTTGTTAAGAACAACTTTATGGAAATTTCATCTAGCATCAGGAATTTTATTATCTCTTATTTTTGTTGTTGTTTGGAAATTTAACAAAGATACATGGCTCAATATACTTTTTATTAAAACAATTACAATCTTAGTAATAAGTGGCATATCAAACTATTCTTTTGAAAATAAATATTTACATATAGCTCACATAGTTGTGTCAATTGCCTCTATAATAATTTTTATCATAGCTTTGGCAGAAAATCTAACATTATGGCGAAGATATGCTTAATAAGTCTAATACTATGAAAATAATAGGTTTTTTTCATGTACTACTAATGATCCTCATTTCTTCCGTTGTAATAACTGCTATTTTTAATATAACACTATTTTCTAAAGCTAATTTAATAGAAACCATTGATTATGCTTTAGATGTTACTGGTGCAATAATGTCACCAGTTGATTCACTTCTTGTAGCCAGAATAATAAGACAACAGTTATGGCAAGTTCATTTCTTTGTAGGTGTGAGTTTACCAATAATGGCAGCAATTATTTATCTTATGAGACAACAGATATATAAAACTAAACAAATAACAGTTTTTTTAAATGTTTCAATTCTTTTTTATATGAGCTTGGTAGGTTCACTACTCAATTTTAGAAGAGAGTTGAATCTAAGTTTGGACTTTGCAAATATTTTAAGAGACTTACATTGGACTGGCATTTATATTTTTATTGCATTTGTTCTTTATCATTTATACATTGTTTTAATAAAAACAAAAAGAGGTTATTAAAATGAGATTACTTTTTATATTGATGATTACATTGTTTTTAAACGCTGATGATGGTTATGAAAAAGCATTGCGATACTTAAATGGAGAAGTCGGGGGCAAAACCGTAGTGAAAATAGCACCTAGATGCCCTTATGAGAGGTGTGATGGTAATACAACATACAAATATGTGGTTAAGGATAAAAAAAGAGGTTATGAGCTTCTAAAGAGCATTTACAAAGATGATGAAAGAGCATCTTTTGAAGCTTTAAATATTTTGATAAAGCAGATAGATTATAAAAGTAATAAATATGATGACTACTTACTAAAGAAGTTGGAAAAAGACTATGGTTTAAGTGAGAAAAACTACAACACTGATGTTCTTTTATTTGCTAATACTTTATCAGATAGCACAAATAAGGAGCACTCTTGCAAAGGTAACTTCATCTTGTTTAGTGCTTATAAGTTTGGATATTTTGGGCTTAGTAAGAGCAGTGCCGTTTCAAACATAAAAAAAGAAATAGCATTGAAAAATTGTAGCTCTAATAGTTATGATTATTTTATTTTAAAAAACACAAAGGGGTAAAAAATGAAGATAAAAAAAATTGTTTTAATGATTTTATTGTTGGTCGGTGGTGCAAACGCAGAAGACACACACGTATTTAGTAAAGAGTATTCAATAGTTAATGCTTATCCAAAGCAATACAAAGGTGCAAGAAGCTTGGAAGAAAACAAAGCATACCTAAATGACCAGTGCTTTAAAAATGCGAATGCTTATATTTATGATAAAAACAAACAAAAGATAATTACTATAAGAGCTGGGGATCCAGAAGTTCTTAAAAGTAATAAAGAGATAAAAGCCGAGTCCCCAGATTATGAAAAGGCTTTAGATTCTCTAGCTATCTGTGTAAAAACTAATTCTAATCCAATTGCAGCATGGGAGGGAGCTTATATTATAAAATCATATTTGGGTATTAACTATAAGAAAAATATTGATATGTATAAAATGTTTAGCAAGGTGCTATACGAAGATATGAGCTGTGATGGCTACCTTTACGAGGGTGATATATTTAATAAAGGTATTGGTACAAAACCGGATAAAGATAAAGCACTTGAAATATATGAACAAGGACAAAAACTTTGTGCAAATTCATGGCATAAAGTTGTATTTCAAATGAAAATAAACAACATAAAGAGATAAGTGATGTTTAAAATAATATACCTTTGGCTCGTTTTATTAATATCTTTGTTTGGATTAGAAGATTTAGGAACATACGGTTCTACAAACACTATTAAAGAAAAAAACTTTATGGATGAAGTAGAAGAAAAGGCAAAAGATATAAATGTAACGCTCCTACAAGAACAGTTAATAAAAGGCGAAGATACTTTTTTAACAGTAAAAAAAATTGTTCCAACATGTGTAAAAACACAAAGAAGGTCTTTTATTCCAACATTTATTGTACCAGCAGACATAATTATGCCAGACGGTAAAATTATTGCACGAGCAGGAGAAATTCATAACACGCTGGAAGTCATGAAAAAGAACAACATAGTGATAGATAGATATATGATGTTTATTGATTCTCAGGATGAAATTCAAGTGCAACTCTCATATATGTACCAAAATCAAGGATATGTATTTATAACGAATGGTTCCATCAAAGAATATGAAGAGAAAACTAAAATCTCAACTTTTAAAGCAGATAAGATAAGTGTAGAAAAATTTAATATAAAGTGCTCCCCTTCCCTTGTTATTCAGCAAGATAACGAATTGATAATATATGAATATAATCCAAGAGAGCTTGCAAATAAGGACAATGAGAAATAATGAAAAAGTTAATAACTATTATTTTATTACTTTCTTCAATCGCTTTTGCCAGTGGGATAAGACCTGTTTTTAATCCAATTACTACAATAGATTGGGCTTTTTTTGCAGATACATTCGAGTGGAAAACTAAACTTTGCAGTTGCCAACTTGGAGATAGTGGACTTCAAAAAGCTGGTTTTGAACTATCTTTTTATGAGCCAATAGCACTTGTTGATATTACTGCAACACCTTGGAATTTTCCATCAATAGGACTAAAGTTAGACAATAGCTTAGGAAGAAAACAAGGAACGACGAGAGATAGCGAAAGTGGAGCTAAAGCTTTTCGATATACACACTTTATTATTTATCCTATTTTTTCAGTAATTAATCTAATAACAGACTATGTTTGTTTTGAGAAACTGTCAGCTCTAAGTTTTGGATTTATGGCAGAAGTTAATCCAGCTCACAATAATGACTCTATAGCAGCATTTTTAAGTCCTCATAAATTACTTTTTTCCCTAGCTACGCCTGCTTGTATTTTAGATTGTGCATCTTCAACAGCCAGTAGTTCAATGAACTCATTATACTTTTGCGCAGGATGTTGGGAGCCATTAAGTACAAACACCGGATGGACTAATGGTTCAGAACCAGTTACTGAAGCAGGAACCCTTGCTGTAAGATTATTAGACAACATGCACGCTACATACGCACTTACTAAAACTTCCAATGCCTCATTTGTCTCAACAACTTCAAATGCAATTCCTAAAAATTCTATGTGTGGTGAAACATATTTTCCTATAGTTTTAAAAACTCAATATCAATTACAACTAGCATATCCTGTAGTATGGGATGCTAAGCGTATTGGTGCAATGGGAATTGGATGGGCAGATTATAAATTAGGAAAAGATAAAGCAGAAGACATGGCATATTGGGTGTGGAGAAAAAGAGACCAATGTGCAGGTGCTTATGATTGCAAAAGTACTTTTTCAGGAGTCAGATAATATGCGAAATTTTCTTGTTTTGTCTTTATTTATGGTTGTATTATCAGGAAGTAACCTTGAAAACTTTTTTGACTCTATGAAAAAAAAGCAAGCGCAATACCAGGACAAAAACACATCCAATAATATGAGAGATTCGCTTGTAAAAAGATTCAATATCCCTAGCGAAGAGAATGTCACTAAAGAATATAGTAAAACTATAAACTCCTTGAATGAAAAAAGCAAAAAAGCAATAAATGAGTCTATTCCGTGGATTACTAAAAAGATGTTGAGCGGTGTGAGTGAAGAACAATTGCAGTCAGTTGTTGATGCAATAACACAAAAAGCGACTACAAATGAGAAAATAGACACTATTTTTTATCTATTTTCAACATCACAAACAGAGTACAGCCTTTACAACTTTATCAGTGCAGTCTCTAAACTGGAGAGTTTAAATAAAAATATAAAATATTATGGTGTTGTGCAAGGTATGTTGAATAAGACAGAGCTAGATATGCTCTATAAACCTTTTAAATTTGAAAAAGAATTAGGTGCAAAAACAATTATAAAGATGCACCCCTTAATGTACAGAGATTTAGAATTAAAAAGAGTACCTGCATATCTATTTTCAAAGTGTTCCGCTGGCGAATTTAAGTATAAAAATTGTGAAAATAAATATTTAGTTAGAGGGGACATCTCTCTGCATAAAGCTTTGGAGATTGTTTCTGTTGAAGATTCTAGCTACCTAGACTACTTACATCTATTAGAAAAAGGAGATTATTAAGATGATAAAAACTTTTTTAGCAATAAGTGCGATAATGATTTATCTATACGCGGATCCAAATATAACTAACACTCAAAGAATAAATCCAACAGTAGCTCATAATATTCCTGACGAAGTAGATGACACTAATAAAAGTAGATGGAATTCATCAAATTGGGCAAAAAATTTATCGGGCGGTACAGATGGAGCCGTCGGTAATACTCTGATATTTATGAATAATAGTAGTTTCTTAAAAAAAGGCATGACAACAGACACATCTGAACTGACAACTGAAGCATACAATAGTGATGCCAATGCATCAGCAGCGGCATCAGGGTATACAGATGATTATAGAGCAACTGTTATGTCCGCAACTCTTGCTAATACAGCATATAGTGCTAACGCAAATGAAGACGGAAACACTTTAAAATGTTTTATGGCTAGAGACTTGCCATTTAGATACAAGTGTGAAGAAACTGGATTAGTATACGGAGGATCAACAATTGCACAAGCTGCAAATGGACAAATTTCTAACATGGATGGAATGTCGGGAAAAGAAGCATTAAACTTATGTAAAGAAAATTGTAAAAGACAAGCTGATTGCCTTGAAGCAGAAGCGACAGAAGCACAGAATATTCCATTGGCATCCAATAGTTTTTATTTCGATTCAAATAGCTCATTTGTAGCGACATATCCGAGTCTTAATGATAATAAGAATATAAAATATTTGACTTTTGAGCTTAATACAACAGTCACAAGCACCATTAACAATCAAGAGATAAATCAATCGAAAGTATTTTTGGATATCTCGTATGTTGACAAAAATGACAAAACTATAGATTTAATAAAACATGCATGGATTAGACTAATAAGAGGTTCTGAAACAATAGATATCAGAAGTGCAATTAAAAGCATTGAGATAAAACTATATTCTGAAGACACAGATGCAATAGTAAGCGGAAATATATCGAATGTCTCAATAAAATATGAGGGAAATACTAAATACATTTGTGCTGCCCTTCAAAATGTATCAGAACAAAGTTCTGAAACTTTCGCGTATATATGTCCTAATGGAAATTTAATGACTTTTGGAGCATACCAAATATGCTCATCTGGTGTTCTAGCTGGAGATAATTCTGATGGTACATATTCGGATAAAAAAACTTGCAACAATATATGTAATATAAGTAAAAAATGCACTATTGAAACAGGCTCATTTGATGCGACGATTTTTGAACAGATGAGAGAAGGTAGATTAGGAAGAATAAGTGCTGATGGACAATATACATCTGCTGATAGCAATGCTATTTCATCTGATATTGATTGTACTAATGCAAGAGCAAGCAAGCAAAGAGTAGTAAATGAAGTTTCATTTGATGCTAAGAATATTCCATATCAAACTGTTCTAAATGGCACTTTAGTACCAAATGTGGATCGTCCTAGAGTTATGAGTTCATCAAACCTAAATTATGAAACACAAAAAAAAGAGGAATGGAAAGATAGTGCTTATCAGAATATGCTTCAGGATGGTACGTACTCCTCAACAGTTGGAACTGTAGGAGAAGACACGCAATCTCACTTTGCATATTCTTTTAATTTGGCAGATGGTTCAAATTATGGAAGTATCAATACAACATCAAGGAGAGAATTTAAATGGAAGCTTAAACCAAATGCTCTTTTTTATAATAATAATATATCCTATAAATTGTATTGTGTATTAAAAGTTGATGCTGAGAAATATGGAAATACAATCAATGGAACAGAACGCTTAAGAGACCAAATATGGTATATCAAAACATCCGAAGCAGATACATTTATCCCATTTATAAGAGCAGAAAATTATGCAGCAGCAACAGTTGTTGATGTAGGCACTGGTAACATTAAACCAACTCTCTCTTACAACGCTAGTTCATCATTTGATGCACAAACATTTAGCGGGAGTAATTGGACGAATATAAACCTATCTATCCCAGCTCCGTCTTTTAAAACAACTTCTTTCTTGCCTACTGATTTTTGGTATGAATTCAAAATATTTGATTCTATTGGAGACATGATTTATAAGATGCCAGGATTAATAAGAAGTTCTACAACAACGAACGGTGGTGTAGTTACGAACGACTATAGTGGTAGTTTTAATGGTACAGGAGATGGTGTTGCAGGTTATGAAATATATACTTTTTTTTCAGATAGTAGCCTCTCCTATCAAGATATAAAAAATAAAATAAATGCTATCGATACAAGCAATCCAAGTGTGCATCAAATTGATGATTATGGCGCGAAAATATATAAGACATTAGATGGTAAAAATTATGACAAATTTATAAGAGGTGACAATCTTGAAACAAACAGCAATATTGAAATTTATCAGTATGGTGCTTCTAGCAACAATAGTTTAAAAGTAAGAATAAAGCCTAGAAAAGAAGATGTTGGCAAAAATGGGTTTGTCTATATCTTTGTTTATTAAAAAGGTCTGATTATGATAATTAAAATAATAATAGCTCTATTGAGTAGCATACTGTTTTCTAACACACTAATGGCAACAACTTTAAATGAACTCAACAACCCAACTTCTACAGTGTTTGACATAACACAGGACACAACCAATTTATCAGGAATGAGCATTTCTCAGACTATGCAAGAAGTTGATAAAATTACCGTTGCTATTGATAAAATAACTAGTATATTTCCAAGAGAAGTATTAAGATACGATTGTCCTGATGATGTGCGTAGTAATACATATTGCCCAGTATCATTAAGTCCTTGCGCTGATGATTGGGATTATGCAGATGGAAATAGTGTGGCGGTTCCTTCCTCGGATACAGATATAAAGCAAAAAGTAATTGAATATTATGGTTGTAATTATGGAGCTACCGGCACTTCATATAATTACGGTTGTAATTATGGAGCTACGGCAACAACTACAAACACTACTAATAATTATTCTTGTAATTATAGTGCTACTGCAACAACTACATCAACTGGTGGTACTTATAGTTGTAATTATGCTGCTACTGCTTCTGGTGGAGGGGCTTATTGTGCTCCAACATATGGAGGTTACCGTTTATATTGGGGACCCAGATATGTTCCTGGCTTTGGGCAGTGGTGTGTTTATGAAGCGTGGGGCGGTGGGGCTGGTGCTGGGATACCAGCAAGTGGTGGAGCAGTATCTTATTCATGTCCGAGTGGTGGAAACTTGAGCGGTACGACTTGTATTAAAACTTGTAGTTCTAGTTCTTCATCTACAACTTATTCATGTCCAAGTGGTGGAAGTTTGAGCGGTACGACTTGTATTAAAACTTGTAGTTCTAGTTCTTCATATACAACTTATTCATGCCCTAGCGGTGGAAGTGTAAGCGGTACTACTTGTTTGAAAACTTGTAGTGCAATTGCTTATTCGTGCCCGAGTGGCGGCAGCTTGAATAGTACAACTTGTATTAAAACTTGTGACAGGATGGTCTGTCCTAGCGGATCTAGTCAAGCATCATCTTATAATGCCAAAGCTACCACAACTGTTTCGGGTTGCCCTATTCTTACTGTATCTGCAAGTGATTTATCTAATCTAGGTGTATCTGGATATGGTTTTGTTGGAACAATTACTATGTCAGGAACATTAACTACTTTTTTTGGTACTCCAAAATGCCTCTATGATATGAATGGTATGCAAGATGTAGCAGGAAGTCCAAATACTTATTTCGGTCCACTTGGTAGCACTACATCTTATTCATGTCCTAGCGGTGGAAGCTTGAGTGGCACAGTTTGTAACCTTAGTGGTACTAGCAATTGTTCAGTCCCGAAAGATTACACATATTACAACTATAGTTGTCCAGATGCACTAAATGCCCAAGGCTATAACTATATTCCAATAAATACAACCATAGATAATGGTTATGGAGGTAACAACCCAAGTTCTATTACTAACAACTGTAAACGATTAAAATATTTATGCCAAGCGGATTTAAATCGCCCATGTAGTTATGTTGGCACTGTTTGGCAATGCTCGCCTTTCGTATGTGATTTAAATAAAGAATGCGGGACTGCTAAATGTATAAATGGTGCTCCAGTAACAAGTGGTACAGACTATGATTTGTCACCGCTAGCCGCAACTATAAATAATCCTGTTTGTAACAGTGATATTTGTGACGCTGCACTATATGAGAAATTAGGCAGATGCGGAATGCCTCCAAAATGCCCTACTGCCTTTGGTGTTTATGAAGAAAATGGCAATTGTTATCAGGATGTTTGTCCTCCTGAAGCTACAGAAAAAGAGCTAGGAAAGAGTCAAACTTCTTGTCTGTCATTGCAGTGTCCATCAGGCTATATAAAAAATGCAAGCGGAGGATGTGATGCACAATAATCTAACCCTTTATATTAAAGTTTTTTTCCAATTTATATTTTATTTAATTGGCACTTTTTTACATGAATTTGCTCATTGGACTTTTGCAAAATTAACATTTTCTAAAACACCAAGTCGAGCCGTTATAGAAGAAGAAGATGAACATGGCAATAAAATTAAAATAGAAGTTGCTGGTTTTACAATAATTCCAAAGATAAAAAAAGACTATGTAGTATATGGGCATGTACTTTCTATTCCTAAAGTCAATGCTTCTCTTGTCTTAATATCAGCGGCACCTTTGTTGTGGTTGGTCGCTCTGTATTATCTTCTCTCTATATATGGGTATTTAGAATTTTTAGTACAAGATGGAGAGATTTATTTTAGTCTAAATTACAAAGAACTGTTTACATTTAATAATTGGCTAATCATATATATATCACTTCAATTGTTATGGGCGGGCACTCTATCTTCGCAAGATGTGAAAATGTTCTTCAAAGGTGTATTTTCTCCATCTTTTATCATTGCGTTATTTTTATTTTTATCTATATACGACTTCAATAACAATTTTGTAATTTTAGAATACATTAAAGGACTTTTATCATGAGTAAAATAATAAGTTTAGTATTATTGTTTTCTGTATCATTTTCTTTATCTTTAATAGCAGATGTGACATCAGTTCAAAGAGATGCATTCTTTTTTACAAATAGAGTAACATCAACAACATCAGAACCATCAACTCTTCAGTATTATGATTTTAAAGAAAACTTGGCAGATGAAATTTCTGTTGATGTTTATACGAATAAAGATTTTAGTAATCTTGCTGGAAAAAGAATTTTTGTTGGTTATGGAGTTGTTGACCCAACCGGTGATGATTGTAAAGTGTTTACTCCAGACATAACCGGACAAGACAATAATATTACAATTTGTTTGCCTTGGTGGAGAATTGAGAGAGAATACTTTGTGTCATCTGAGCAAGGTTCTGGAATGTCATTCGCATCTTTTCTTGCTAGGATGCAGCGCCCTCGCCCACCAAAAAATGTTTCAGTTTGTGATGCTTGGGATTCATCACAAGAGTTACCAGGTGGAACCGTCACTTGTACAACATATTATGATAAAGCAATAAGTGATGAATGTTTTACTAATCCTCTACAAGCACAATGTAAAAAAGATAATTGTGGAAGTTGGGTAAAAAATAGTTGCACAAGAAGTGGTCGTTCTATAGGTCACGAAAGAGAGTCCTTGGATAATGTAAGACTGAATTTAACAACAGAAGAAAGATATGAAAGTAAAGTAAATCTTGTAACCGAGCAGTTTGTTTGTCCTGGAGGAAGTTTTACCAACAGTGCGGTTTGTACGGATGAAAAAGAGGTTGCAATGAATCCATATGAGTGTAAAGCTGACGATTCTGCAACGCCATTAGATGATAGCATTATGAAATATTGCGATGATGATAGACCAGTAAGGGATGTGGCATCTGGAAGAATTACTGGTTTTTTAGGAACATGCCCAGCAGAAGCTTCTCCTTCAAACATTCCATTTGAGGTAATATGTAGTGTAAATAGTTTTTCTCAAACTAGAAATATTTGCACTAATTACGGGGAATCTTCAACAAGCACAACAAGTGAACTCTTGGAACAATCTTATGATTTGCACTACACCGAGCAGGGAATAAATATTTTATCTGGAGCAATTGATAGATTTGCAAGCAGAGAAGATTGTATTAGAGCTAATACAGTTGCCGATAGTAGAGAAGATTCGGCATATATGCTGGCATCTGGCTCTGGTTCGCTTGATGATGATATTTACTTAACAGTCCATCACAATGATGATACTCACGCTGTTGAATATTGCAATCAACAGCATAATGATGGAGGTGGAGCTAAGTTGAATTTTCCAGAGATGGGAGCAGTTGTTCAGTGTATTCCTAATGGGGGTAGCTACAGTTTCAGTAAAACTATTAACATAGTATCCGGAGATATTGTTTCTGTTCAGCAAACAACAGAGGATGAAGATGGAGGACATCATGGAATGAGTGGAGCTTTTTCTAGTAGAACCCACTACAGTGCATCAAAAGTTGTAATTGATAATATTGAAGCAACTCCAGATACCTATCCTGCTAACTTTCCTTATTACCCATCAAATGGTTATCTTGTGAACTGGGAAAACACACTTGGTTCATTATCAATAATGTTCCCATATGTAGGTTCTTACATGCTCTATTTCTATACAGATGGGGGAGAATTAGTTGTAAGTAAAAATATTGGTCTTGATGATTTTAATACACTAAATAGTGGAATTGGATTTAAGCAAATTTTTTTAGCAGAAGACATTGAAATAGCGCCGACACTAGATGAAAATAATATAGAAACGCTTTGCTTAAGAGATAATTGGACCGAGTATGGAGGCGGTGTTTATGGGGGAAAAGGCTCTGTCTCTGGAACTGCTTGCCAAGAACCAAGTTCAGGAAGCACATACCAAAAAAGTAAAGCTATAAAGCGTGTTGTAGTTAAAGATATGCTCACTAACAGTTTTACTGTAATTCCTCTTGTCTATCCACTAGGCTATCCAAATCGTGTTTTTATTTCTAAAGTAAAACTTTATGAAAATAGAATATATCACTGTTATGAACAGCCTGTAATATCTGTGCCTTTAGGCAGTAACTAATGTATTATAGGAAGGAATTTATATGAATTTTATATTAAAACTATTTTTTGTACTGATTTTTATCATTTCTAATATTGAAGCAAGATATGTTTGTACAACTGACCAAGTATTTCAAGATTGGTTAAATCAATTGCCTGTAGATGTTGGAGATGACATAGCATTTGTAAAATATTCAGATCTTACATCTTGTAAAAGTCAATGTAGAAAAACAGAAAGTTGTGTGGTAGGAACAGTAGGCTATACATGTCCTTTATTTGATTTAAATACTGATTTAAACGGCGATGATTTGGGTTTAAATTCTTTTTCAAATCTAAATACTTGTAACAATGAGTGCTATCAACAAAACAGTTGTATCTCATGGACGGATGACCCAAGATGTTTGCCTGCTTCATTTGATAAATCAAATCCAGTATCGGATTATACAGGTAAAACAGTTTTTACTAAATATGACATAACCTGGAACTGTAGCAGTTCTGAAACTTTACATGGAGAATGTCTTGCTTATGAAACAGAGAGAATTGATGACAACACCACATTTGATTTAAGTAAAATTGGGTGGAAGAGCAAAGAGTTTATAGGACCAGATGAAGCAATGACAGCGGTTGCAGGGATGGAGCAGTTGCAACATATCTGGAGTGGATGGAACGGTATGTGTGAGAGTGGTACAATGTATGATGATGCTTGGATGTCTGATCCTGCTACTCTTTTATCTTTTGCAATGATGGCTTATACCGGAGCTTTAACTGGTGCCTATGGTTCGACTCTTCAATCCGGAGCACAAGAGGTACAAGGTGCAGTAAATAGTGTAGGAAATAGTTTTGATAGTATGACCACTTTCGGAGATAGTACTGAAGTTGTTGGTGCTGGTACAGAAGCGACTTTTATTGATGATGGGCAAACTGTCACACAAGCTGGTGGAGCTTCAACCGCATCTTCAACACTTGATAGCATAAACTCGGTGTACAATACAGAAGTTTTTGCAGCAACATCAGTAACTACAGCAGTTTCAGCAGGTAGTTTAGTTATGGATATTGCATCAATAGCAATGGCAGCGATGAGTAATCCTGCACAAGATGATTTAGCTACTGCTGATGATTTCATGAAAGCACAGCTAGGAGGAACAGATAGTTCTATTGCTGCGGTTAATTATGTTCAATGCATGGCTTCTATAGGATTAAGCTTTCCTAACTTGGTAGGACACGCAGTTGATAGTAATAATTCTACATCGGCGGAGTTAAGAGAGCCATGGAGAAATTTAATTAGCATGTCAGACAATCAACTTGCAGGATTAATGCATGCAACAAGTGAGAGTTTTGTAAGAGGAAGTTATCTGCTGGCTAGTCATGATGATGGAATAGGAGTTGGAAAGTATATTGCAACTTCATCAGTAGCATACACACAAGCTGGACAAGTTATTTGTGGTAATGGAAATGTCGCATTAGCAATGAATGTTAACAATCAAATGGCTTCTGATAATAGTGGCGGTGATGGTGCAAATACAGGAGCAGCAGCAATGGCTGTGGTTGGTGCCGTTATATCATATTTACCACCACCGTATAATTTAATTGGCTCTATTTTATTGAAAGTATTAACATCATTCTCGTCAGGTGATGCATGTACAGATGAAGATATAGCTATGAAATGGGGAATTCAGCAGTTTAAAACAAATAAAGCATTAGCTTTTGAACAATGTCACTTTACTGATAGCGAATGTGCCGCTGAGTGGGCTTGGGGGAGCTGTATGAGAGATAGATCTTTTTATTGCTGTTACGACCAAGAGATGACTAGAATATTTGTTGAAGGAGTTAAAGCACAAATACCAAAAGAATGGGAAAGAGATAAATGTGATGATTTGGGGGTAGGAGATTTAAAAAATATTTCATTTAGACAATGTTTATCTGAAGAAAGTTCAGTTGCAGATAAATGTTTTCCACAAGAAAGTTGGCTGGCTTTAAATGATGCAATTAAAAAACAAACTGTTAAGGGATTTGATGCGAGTTCACTTGCTGATATGGCTATTGATGCTATGCCAATTGGTAATGATCCTTGGGGTGCAAGAGTTGGAGATTAATGCTTGACAGTTTTGAAATTTTTAAATAAACTACAGCAACTTAAAAAAAGGTGTATATAAATGTTAAAAAATAATATAGTAAGTGTATTAACTATGCTTGGGTTAAGTTTATATTTTAGTGGATGTACTACGATGGGAAGAGGTATGGATTACACTATAAATTCAATGGCAGGCATTGAATATCCAAAGAAAAGCGGGAAAATATACATCGAATCAACAACAAAAGAAGATACGAAAAACATCACTCCAAATAATGCTCAACTAAATGGATTTGATAATGTGGTAATTAAGGACATTGAGGGACAATGTGATGTAATTCCTGAACTTACAGATGTTTTAACCGAACACGGATGGGTAATTACAAAAAATAAAGAGGAAGCAGATTATCAAATTAATACATCAGTTGTGTTTTGCGGATATGCTGGCAAATGGTTAGTAAAAAGCAATAGAGAAATACCAATGAAAGAAAGATTTTATTATAAATCATTCGTTAATAAAATGAAGAAAAGTGGAATAAATGGAACTCCAGAAGATATTGCTAATCAAGATGAAAAAGTACTAGCTCAGATAGTCCCATCTTATGATGTTACAAATCTTAAATACTATTTTAATGTTTATGACTATAGGTATGAAGGTGCTCCGGATAATGTAAAAAAGCTATTACGCACCATTCAAAAAAAGAATGTTGACGCTAATGGTTGGCAAACGGAAAATAACTCGGCATATCATGGAATCATAGCTGGTTCTAATACGATAAGTGCCGGAAACACAAATGGTGGGCTTGCTCTTATGGGCGCAGGTTTACTTATTGGATTAGGAGGAGATAAACATCCAATATTTTCCGCTTCTAAAATAGAAGTTAAAATACTGGATACTGATGGAAATCTTATAAAAAAAGATAGTTTTAGTATGCAGAATAAAATGAATAAAGGGTATGACAGATATGATACTTGCCCTGATAACAGATTCGCATCAACAAAGATACATGTAGATAGATTTGCTATTGGAAAGTTTTACAAGTAATATAAAAACTTTAAATGTCAACAGGGAGTGTGAGACCGTTCAGAGTTTTGTGTCAGTAACCGATAGTCATTAAAATTATATCATAGTTCAACAATTTAGTTTAAAACTTAGAGATGTTCCAAAACCTACTGTATTTGGAACTGTCTAGTTTATATGGGTCATTCCAAGGATGCTCTTTCTTTTTTGGTTCTTTTTTCTTAAAAATGGAGAATTTGTTGAAGTTTGTTGAAAAGGCGTTTCAACACTCATAGCTCCCTTCTGCACGATATTATAGAGGGTTTGTTGAAATGTTGAAAGAAATTTGGAAATCTGACTTATATAGATAAAACTCATTGATAGTGCGTATAGCCCTAAAATCACTATTTAATAAATATTGATGTATACTTAAGTTTTTAACTTTAAATAACAAGAGATAATAATATGAATGTATCCGACATACTTTTAAAACTTATACCATTTACGCATAAAGAAAATGGAGTAGTTAATTTCACACTACAACTAGAATTTGGAGATTGGATAGTAACCACTATTGAAATGGCATTAATAGTTCTATTCTTATTTAGTGTGATAAAACTATACTTTTCATTTAAAAAAGATAAAAAAAGTATAGAACTTTTAGCACAAGAAACAAGCATGCTAAAAGAGAAAGGCTTTAATTATTATAATGATTTTTTAAAAAATGTAAAAAATGACAAAAAGATTACTCATTTATGGGGTGAATTTGATGAGAGTTTAATAAAAAAAGGAGATAAGCTTGAAAATTCGTTAGATGCTGATTATTTTTTTAATTCAAGCACTCTAGCGTCACATGTTGGCTCAAAATTTTATAGTGCTATCCCGGGAATTTTATTGGGTATAGGCTTGTTGGGAACATTTTTTGCCTTATATGTTGCATTAATTGAGTTAAATCTCGATGGTAATGGACAACAGTTGCAAGCATCTATTCGAAACTTTATTGGAATGGTTGGAATAAAGTTTACAGCTTCTGTATGGGGTATGTTTCTTTCAGTCCTTTTCACTTTCTTTGAAAAAACACTTGAAGGCAAATTAACATCAAAAATAAAGCATCTTCAAGATAATATTGATGAAATTTTTAAACGTCAAACAGCTGAACAAAATCTTTTTAAAATTGCAAATGAATCTGAACAGCAAACGCGAGCAATGAACTCGTTGGCTGAAACATTAACACAGAGAATCAGCGAACAGTTTAATCCATTTTTGACACAGATGAACAGTCATCTTGAACAAATGCCTCATCTAATATCTAGCGCTATTGGAGAAACATTGAGTGGACCGCTTGCTGCACTGCAAACAAATGCGCAAAATGCAGCAGACTCACAATCCGATAGTTTAGAATCTATCGTAAACACATTTATTAAAAAGCTTGATGAAACTGCAGGCGATCAAGTACAGGGAGTCCAAAATCTAATGGCTCAAACAACACAGCAATTAACTGAGTTATTAGGTAGTATTAGAGAAATATCAGGCCATCAGGCGACATTGCAAAATGAACGCGAAGCAAAAATGCAAGAATTATTTACTCGTACAATGACATCATTTGAAGAACAAATGAACAAAATTCAAGATGTTTTTGGTTCGGTTAGCAAAGAAGGTGCTGCAAACATGAAAGATATGTTTAGTCAGCAACAAGTTTCATTGGAACAAGAAAGAATAAGTATGTCTACACGAATGCAAGAAATGAAAGAAACGCTGACTGAACTTTCCACACAAACAACAGGTACTCTATCAACCATGTTTGACAGGCAGCAACATACACTTAGTGTAGAGAGAGAAGCATTAACCGCACAAAGTGAAAATTTAACTTCGGAAATGCAAGCGACACTTTCAAAAATGGCTAATCAAAATCTTGATAGAGATGAAAAGCTACAAAATATGATAGGCATGATTCAAAATAAGCATATAGAATTATTTGATAAAAATCAAACATTTGCAAAACAGATGGAACAAACAATATCTATTATTATGGGGAATATCGTTACTAAAGTTACGGAAGTTCAAAGTATGATTAATAGCACTTCCGAGAAATTATCAGATGTGCCTGCCATGTTAAATACGTTTCAATCAAGCACTGATAGTTTGAAACAATTCGGCAACACTGCCAAAGAAGTAAGTATAGCGTTAACTGGTACTGTATCTGAGTTGAATCAAGTTGAAAAGTCAATTATAAGCCAGCTAGATAATAGTAAATCCATTTCTGAATCAATGAAGCAAACAGCAACATCTGCAGCAGAAGTAGTAAGTTCCAGTATACTGACGGCAAAAGAACTTCAAAGTACATATAGAGATGTCATTCATGAAAATACCGACAATCTTGATGCTTTTGGTGGTGCAATGTCAAAATGGTTAAGTGAATATGATAAACAAGTTCATTCAACAATGCAAAATTCTTTAAATGAAGTTCAAGGTGCATTGTCGAATTTTGCAAATACTTTATCGGCTAGCATGGGTTCTTTGGAAGATGCAATCGAAAGTATTAATGCTAAAACACAAGGATGAATAAGTGAGATTTTTAAAAGGAGAAAAACACTTATCCGATGACAATCATTTCTGGATTTCGATATCTGACTTAATGACTTCTTTGCTGTTTGTATTTATTCTTATTCTAGCTTACATGATTCTTGCTACTCAAGAAACGAAAGAAAAGGCTGATAGTAAAATTAAAGCCTTTGAAAAAAATATTAATGCTAGAACAGAATTACTGCAAACCCTGAAAGATAGTTTAAGTAAAAATAAAATCATCGTTGAAATTGATAAAGACGATGGGACAATGCGAATTACAAAAGAAAAACTTTTTGATTCGTCAAAAGCAGAAATTCGCGATGAAAAAAAATGGATTATTGAAGGCGTCACAACTCAACTTTTGGAATTAATGGAGCTAGAAAAGTATCATAATGCAATCAATACAATTTTTATCGAGGGACATACGGATAACATAAATCTTAATAAAGGGCATGATGGTTTTCGTTGGACGAATATGGAGCTATCTTCCCAAAGAGCAATTAATACATTTCTATTGATGGATGAGATAAGCGATGGAGGTTTGTCCACTCTTACAAATAACAATGGGCAAGCATTGATTTCATATAGCGGTTATTCAGACACACGCCCGATAAAGAACGTCTCCAATGGTACTGCAGAGGGCCGTGAGCGCAACAGACGCATTCAGTTTTTCTTCGCGGTTAATCCTCCGAGCATGGAAGAGTTGTTAAAATGACAATACAGTTACCGCCTATAAGTAATTTTCCACTATTTAACTTTGATAGATTGATTAAAAAGCTGGATGAAAATACGCGTAAATTGAAGTCTGGCAGTGAAACTCGATCTACTACATTCCGTCAAGATATAGAATATTTTAGAAACAACTGGATTGACAAAGAAAATGCATGCGCATTGACAAAAACGCAATTACGCTCAGCTAGCACGCATTTACTGGAATCTGAGCGTACTTTTGTTGACCTTCTTGATGCGGAACTATTGGATGAAATGGCAATTGTTTTAGAAAGTTCTGAAAGCGTTGGAGTTAAACGAAAA
>ERZ890604.290-NODE-290-length-18427-cov-5.532169_pt1 | contig 18427 bp, 6 predicted proteins | sample MGYA00521097_ERZ890604 | MGnify/ENA primary metagenome ERZ890604 (study PRJEB32303, sample SAMEA104408625) | aquatic metagenome | biome: Brackish water; feature: Chemocline; material: water | place: Baltic Sea | collected 2014-10-26T21:54:00 | depth 120 m ... | reverse complement strand
AAGGGTGTAAACAAGAGACGAGTATCTGGTATCTCTCATGGTTTTAGTTTCGGTAAAGTAGTTAGGGCATCGCACGATGATCCAACAGGATTTACTTTAGCAATAGCATCTGGCGGTGCTACTTATGCAGAAGCAGTAGGTATGATCTCTAGAGTTAACGGTAACTCAGACTTTGAAGTTACATTCAACGGAGAAGTTGAAGGAAACTTTATAGGTGTTAATGATGCTTCTGCCGTTCTATCTATAGGATGTCCATACTTTATATCTGCTGCTACTGAAGGTAATATTACAACTACAGAACCATCAACAGATGGACATATTTCTAAGCCAGTTATAATTGGACTATCAGCAAACAGAGGTTTGTTTGTAAACTACAGAGGACAGGAAATAAATAGCGTTAGTAGTGGTGGTGGAGGATCATCTGGAGATGGAACTTCTATTCGCAGAACTATTGCTTCTTCTGGATTTAGTGTAGGTAATGTTATAGCCCAAAATGAGAGCGGTACTTATGAGTTAGTATCTACTACAAATTCATCTAGAATGATTGGTATTGTTGTTAATAATGTTGGTGGTGGTGGACATGAAATACTTCTATATGGTATGTCAAGAGATTCAGATACCTTCAGAGTAGGAATTCATACAGATTGGATTGCTGGTAAAGATACCTTACTATTCGCTAAAACGAAGGATGGATCATTAACTGCTACCAGTCCCGCAGATGGTGAGATGTCCCCAGCGGCATTGAAAATGGGAAATCATATTCTATTCTACAATACGAGATTTGGTCAAGGTTATTCGACACCAGCAACTAATACTCTTAATACTACGAGTAGATCTGCTGTAGCATATACAGCCGCTCAAGTCGCTGGTGGCTTGAGTGGGCCCACAGAAGGTGGTGGTGGATATGCACAAAGTACCACGGGAACTGAATCAAGAAATATTCTGGTAAATGGTGCTTTTCATATCTGGCAAAGAGGAATTGGTGTTGGTTCTGCTTATACGGGAACTGCTGATACTTACTTTGCTGATAGATGGATTAGAACTACAAAGGTTGGTGGTGGTACGGGTGCTAGTGCAGGAATGTCAATAATCAGAAGCAGTTTTGATTATGGTCAAAATGTAGTTTTGGGTAATCCAAGATACTATGCTACTCTTAGTGTGGGAGTGAGTGGAGGATCAGGCGAAACTGCTGGTGATAATGTTCGATTTAGTAATATAATAGAAAACGCAAATACGGCCGCTGGAACTCCAGTACTCTTCTCATTCTACGCTCACGGAACTAATGGAGCAACAGGATTTCTTGGAGTTGAATATGCACAACACTGGAATGGTAGTGATAGTGGAACTATCACAACACAGAAACTAGATCTTGTTTATCTGGATGGTAGTACCAAGTGGACTAGATATGTAATTCCATTCAATCCAATGTCCCTTCCAGTTGGAGCAACTACAGATCCAGATACTAGTTATGCTAGAATTTCTTTTCTACCATACAGATATAATGGACTCACAGGAACTACTGGTTCCGCCGATGTTTCGTATTCTGATGAATTTAGTATCGCACAATGTAGATTAGAAAATGGATTTATAGTTACTAATCCAGTAGAAATAGACATCGACGAAGAGTATAGAAGAACAAAACGATTCTATCAAACTACTTACAATGTATATGACTATAAAGGGAAAAATACATTAGTAAATTCTAGACCAGATCAAAGTTCACCAACATTCATGATGAATCAGTTGGGTAATGTTCAATACATTCTTCCAGTATCCATGAGAGCAACACCAACTTCTATTCTCATATTCTCTCCTTCGGGCGCAGTCGGTACAGCATACAATCTGAATGTAGGTACAGATTTAGCATTCACTAGTGGAACCAAGGGATATAATAATACAAATAGAATAGGATTGGTTGGCTCTAAGGTTACGGCATCATCCACATCGCCAAACGGAGTTGATCAGTTCGTTCCTGACGGATATGCTGCCTTAGATGTAATAACTAATCATATTGTAGCCTCATCAGAGTTTAACACAGGAGTCACCGAATAATGACCGATTGCAACACATCAAGTTCAAATATATCAGGAACTCCTATTGCGGGAACTGTTACACAAGTTGGATCTAACTTAGAAATTGGACCAATTATTCAAATTGGTCATGGGTTTACATCAGGTAGTGTTATTAGGTTTGATGTTTCTACCAATGGTTATACTCTAGCACAAGCAAATACTCCAGCAAATGCTGAAGTATGTGGAGTTGTAAATCAGTCTATAGATCTGAATATTTTTAATTATGTTGTTCATGGTGAAATCGACACTACTACATTTTTTACAACGGGTACTATTCAGGGATCAACAGCAAGTGAAGTTTTCTATCTTAGTTCTGTTACTGCTGGATCTGTTGATAGTGTTGCACCACAAGATTCCGGAACTGTTCTCAAGACTGTATTGATTCGTACTCCTTCAATTCTTGTAGGTGGAGTAACACAGGATCGTGCAATTGTAAAAAATTATGTTGGTAACTATCTGGGTGGAGATACTGCTCTGTATATGAGCGGAGTAAATCCTGTAGGATCTATTCATGCCTTTGTTGGTGCTGTAAGTAGTATTCCAGTAGGCTGGGCCCTGTGTGATGGAAGAGCAATCAACAATACCACATATCCTTTATACGAACCAGTCATCAATAAAAGATATGGTTATAGAGACTCTGTAGTATTCGCAGGACAAATAAATAGTTCAGCAGTATATACTCTCTCTAATAATATTTACGCTAAGATCATCTCTAGCAGAAGAGATGATTTAGCGAATACAACAACACTAGTTGTTGAATACGAAATTCATAACAAAGAAGATTTGGAAGGAACTAGAGGTGGTGATGGATCACAAGCCTCTAAAGAAACGACTAATATTACATTACCTCGTTATGATTTGAATAGTAATATTCTTTTCTTAGATACAAATAAAGTATTATTACCAGGTCAAGGAGGAGGAAAAACTACTTCTTCAGTTGTATTTGATTCTTCGTTGACACCAGATCTAAGAAATAAATTTATATTAGGTGCTATTTCTGACACTACAAGTGTAAGTGGTTTAAATCAAAAAGGTGGTTATGATAAAAACAATTATAACACAATAGATAGAATAACCGCTTCTGATGTCCAGCAAGGTTTTGCTGATAATACAGATACTGGTATAAATTCAGTGAGCAACATGCCTCCATACGTTACAATAAATTGGATTATTCGTGTTGGTGATGCAAGTTATACTGCGTTCTTAAACGATCTTAGTCTCAAGACTCTTTCTCTCACAGATATACCATCTTCAGATCCAGGCGTAGCAGGATCTCTCTACGCCGGCGTGGACGGAATACTCAAAGTATCAGGGTGATAAATGTCAAATAGTGTAATCGGTTATAGCATAGGTGGAATCGGATCAACGGGACCAACCGGTGGTACTGGTTCTAATGGACAAACAGGTCCAACAGGATCTATTGGTTCTATTGGTGTTACTGGTCCATCAGGTGCCACTATAAGTCGTATTGATATTGTAAGTCAAGACGGTTCTCATTTTGCTAGAACTGTATTTGAAAATAGTGATGTTGTAGTACAACAAGATGTTAGTGCAACTTTAGGTCCAGTTGGTAATACTGTTTATAAGTTGTTTGGTGAATCTCTAGGTACAGAAGCATCTGTTTTAACTTCGATAATAAATGGATGTGTTTCTGATATAGGTACACTTACCTTTAAATCTTTCACTGGAACAGGTGGAATTGTAGTTACAGAAGAAGGTAATGAGATATTCATTACATACACAAACCATAAGCAAATTGTAGATGTTCCCGAAGCAGGATTAAATCAGATTGCTTATCTCGGTGGATCGGCAGGTAATAGTGCAGCGGCACATCCACTTGTCAGAGGAGCAACTGGATTTGTATATGATCCATTAAAGAAATCAGTTAAAGTAACTTCTAGAAGTTATAGCGAAGTTGCTCATAGATTTACTATGAATGAAGTTAGTGGTGGCTCTATAACTTCTGCTACAAGGTTGATAGAGTTTAACGTAAATCCAAATCTTAGATTGGGTTTGACTTTCAATCAAGAAGATCCTTATGGTTCGTCTGGACCTTGGGGTAACACATGGTATATTGATGTTGATGCCTTATACCGCACACAAGTGCCTGGAGACGGAACTCCGTTGGGTGATGCTGCTCCCTTCGTCAAGATAAATGATATAACACCAACAACAGATAAATTTAATAAGTATTTTGGTGGTCAAGGAGATCGTGCTTCGGCCTTTACACTAGGTATTTCTGGTGGTAGTAATGCACCTAGAGGCGATGGTGTTACTTCTGGTGTTGATGTTTGGCCAAAAAACTGGATTTTCCCATACAATGAAAGACCAATCTTAACAGAAGCATTTGATGTATATCAATTCTTTTCTACGGGAAGAACATCAGAGAACGGTATTCTTTGGTATGGAATGCCTATCAAATCGAAATATGGCGTAGATATATTCTTTCCTACATATTAGGTCTATTTACCGTGGGAAATAACATATGAGTAATTCTTCCATTTCTACACTTATGGGTCCGTCAGGACCACAGGGGCCCGATGCACCAGACGGAACTTCAGGCCCTCTAGGACCAACAGGAAATACAGGACCAACAGGAAATACAGGACCAACAGGAAGCGGTGCTTCTGGTGCTTCTGGTACTTCGGGTTGTGACTATTCTGTAATAAAATCTAAAGATGGAAGTACATTTGTTATAGGTCCGATGAGAGGACCAGATGGAATTTCTGGAACTCCAAATTTAATTATTAATAATGTAGGAGCAGGTTCAAACTTATTCAAAGATATAAGTGGAGCAACTGCTTACTTTAGAACTTTCAGATCAAGCGGCGATATTACTCTAACAGAAACACCAGAGAATCTAATCATAACGGCTCCATTAGGTTCTGGTATCGCTTCTCAGGTTGTTGGTCCTACTGGATCACTTCTATACTATGCTGGAACTACTTTCCTTCAAGGTGCAGATGATACTTTCTTTGCCGAAGGTACAGGACCAGAAGAAAACTCACTTCAAGTTGTTTTCAATGACTTTAGAGAACTTGTAAAAAGGCATGATCCATTAGAAAATACACCAGTATCAATAAGTTTAGCAGAAGCAAATAACCATTATATTGTTGGTTCTAATGGTTTTAGTATTAATGACATAACAGTAAATACAAATGGTTTTACCGCCTTATCTGGAGATGGAGTTACTTTCGGTGAGTCTATGAATGTTACATTCATCATGAAGAATGCAGGATTAGCAGATGAAGAAAGCCCATTTGATGAGAGTAAGTTTCAGTTCGTTCCTGTTGGACCTACATTCTCAGCCAGCGGAACTGACATTGTAAATTGTATATCAGTAAACAATGGTAATACATGGCATTGTTTTATTGCTGGTAAAGATTATAGCATTACATTCGACGGAATATTAAAAATTGGATCTTGTTGTACAGTTACTCCCGGAGAAGAAGATCCTCTTGCATGTGATGATTATATTCTAGAAGCAGATTGCACAGGAACCTTTAAAAATAATGTTACATGTAGTTCCGATCCTTGCGCCACGGTGTTTGGTGCTTGTTGTGTGAATAGATCATGTTACCAATTTTCTGAAGATAAATGTGCATTAGTTGCTGGTAATTTTTTCATAAATCAACAATGTAGTGAATTTACTTGTCCAGGTCCATGTGAAGAATTAGGTTGTTGTTGTTTGGGTAATGCAGGATCTGTTACAAGCAACGGCACGATCTGTGCAGATTTGGGTGGAATATTTAATGACGATATGACTTGTGAGGAGTTTGCTAATGAGGATTTAGATCCATGCGAAGAACTTACCAGAGGAGCCTGTTGTTTATCTACTGAATGTCTTTTCCACAAAACACCATCCGAATGTCAAACTGAAGGTGGTGTTCATATGGGACCACAAACTACTTGTCAAACAGTTGACTGTTGTTCTGGTCAAGCAATTCCTCTTGGATCTTGTTGTTGTTCTGATGGTAGTTGTAATGATATGGTAACTCAATCTTTATGTACAGGTTCGAGTTGTGTTTGGTCACAAGGGCTTGGTTGTGAATCATGTGCAACTGTTTTAAATTGCAACTGCACTCAAGAAGGTGATAATATTCCAGAAGGTTTTCGTAAGTGGAAATTGTGGATTAAGGATATTTTTGCAACTGCACCAGACACTGATGATCTAAAATTACTAGGGCAATTCGTACCCACAGATGACATTAGAGGAGCAACTGGTTGTGATAGATTGTCCGATGGAATGCATAATACTTATTATGAAGACTATGGAAATGTAGATCATAATCCAGAGACAGAGGCTATTCCGTATGCACATAGTCTTTCTGTTAATGAACCAGCAGAATCGAAGTTTTATGTTCCTAGTTTAAATGAAATGTCATTCATTGCACTTACCAATAAAAATAATTTCAACATTCTTCTTAGTGATACATTTCCCAATGTTCCATACTGGACATCAACTCGAAAGAATGGTAGAAGATTCTACACAGTAAACGAAGATGGTTATGCCGTAGATTATAGTATGTCTAACGAAGGTGCAGAAAATCAAGGTAAGAGGGCTATTATTGTTCAGAGGGAAATGATAGCCACTGGCAATAATCCTAATGTAGACCCAATCGGTTTTTATGATGCAGAAAACGAAAGAACATTTGCTGGTGTTTTCAGTGCTGGTTGTTCTCTTATTATTACCAACTATAGAGGAAGTATTTGGGATCTTCCTACCTATGCATGTTCGGATTCACTAGAACTTGGAACCTGCTGCACAAACGATGACTGTAACATTACTAATGAATATAACTGCACCGATAATGGTGGAAGTTATAATGGCGATGAAGTAGATCCTGATTGTGATCCTTCCCCATGTGCGGGCCGGCCATTAGAAACAAATAACTGTGTTCGTGCAGGAGCATCTCCATCCTTCGCTGCGAGCGAAACTTTTTGTGCTGATGGACTTCCTGATCAATTATATTACTATGCCGGTCAAGTAAATCTTGACGGAACTCCAACCAATACATCTACATATGATCCAAGAGGATATAAGATCGCCAATGATAATTTCAATATCGATCCTATTCATATACAAGCAGGTGGAGATCTAACACAAGGTTATTGTGTGGGACATGATGAAGCATTTACATGTACAACTGATCGAAACATTCTATCACCAACTGCGATTGGTTCTCCTACTCTATTGGCTTATTGTAACTCTACTGAAATTTATGGAACAGGATATTCTTGTACTCCTAGTGTTTGTGGTGAAGTTAGTTCCGATTACGATAGAACAATTGATGATTGTCTATCTGCCAATTCAACTGCTCTTTGTGGTAAAGCAATAGATCCTTCTGTAATCCAATTCTTAAACACACTAGAAGATACCACTTGTTCTACTATACCTTGGCCAATTGATGACGAATGGAAATATCCTTGTGGTGATAATTCAGAAAACTGCAACACCAGAATCAAACTATTCGATAACAGCATTCAGAATGGTTGGGTACAATCAACAACTGAAGTAACCACCGTGTTTGCGTGCGAGCCTTGTCTCAATTCTTTCTGTGCATATGCTACTAGTGTTGACGACACTTATGTTAGTTGTTGTAAGCCTGATGGAACATGGAGTGCAGTATGTGCTAATCTCTACAATTCTTATCTACAGAGTGTTTATTATAATGAGTGTAACACTCCAGATAGTCCAAATCCATTCTGTGGAAATGATGTAGTATGGAGTAGCATTGTTGCCCCAACACCAGAGATAGGAACATATGGCGCCATTGATCGAGCAAACTTTGCAGCATCTTCTGATGAATGTAAAAGTAGAATTCAGGCACTTCGTCAAACTAGTACATTGAGCCAGAACTGTTCTGTAATAATTGGAACACCAGAATTTAGACAATTAAACTATGTTGATTTTTCTGCAAAGCAGAAGCATCCTAAATTAGTTGACGGTGATATTGGAGTGAGAGATGTTCCTATTGGATTGGAATTTAAATTCCTTCCTGTAATATGTAATAATAATGCAAATTGTATTGCTGGAAGCAATGATAAATTTGCAGAATTTACTCCATCACGATATACTTCGTTGTTATACGGAATCGATCTAGGATTAAATACAAACGAATCTTTAATAGGAAACACAAACAATAACTTAGGTCTGTGTTACGATGGAACTTGTGTTGATACACTTACCAATCAATCTGGAAATGCTAGCACCAGAGTAAATACCATTCTTGATATGAACCCAGTGCTTGAGGTTCGTAACCAACAGTCAGGTCTTCTTGTTACAAATTGCCAGAATAGAATTTATTGTAATGATACAGATACGAACGGATGTTCAGTCTGTGGCGATCTAGAAGATTTAGTAGAAACACCAGACGCAATTGACTTTGGGTGTTGGAATTGTGAAACTGGAAATTGTGAAACAAGAAGCGTATGTAATAGTAATGAGGTCTATACCACTAGTTGTAGTGATGCCGACCCATGTCCAACAGGAAGATGTTGTGATAATGGTAGATGTTTAGGAGAGGAATTCAAATCGGTAGATTGTCAATCATCTGGTCAAGTATGGACACAAGGTGGTGAATGCGCCACTGGCGTATGTGATTGTTTAGGAGAGTCATTTGGCAACTGCTGTACTAATGGAGTATGGAGTTATACCTGTGAAAATTTATGTGGAGGTGCATGGGTTGTAGGTCCAGAAGATCCAACTACAGTCTGTGTACCAAATGGATGCTGCTATCAGATTGAAAATGTGAATGGGGTATTAAATGAAGTAACCAGTACCACTACACAGATTGATTGTGTTGGTGCTGGTGATGAGAACGGTATTTTATTCTCTAGGTGGACAGAAGGAAATAATTGTCTGACACCAACAGGTAGAATATGTGATGGCACCACATGTAGTGTTATTAATATAATTGATTCATTCTCTCCTACATCTGGCGGCGCCTATGAACAAGATGACACATTCGTCCTTGATGGTCAATGTTCAAATGAACCTTGTGCTAATCAACCTATTCCTTGTTGTTGTGTAGGTGTCATCCCCACTAATGAGGATATAGAGGGAACAATATTATGCAATAATACTGATGATGCTACTAGTTGTATACCCTTTTTCCAAAATGTAGTAGGACATACTCAATTCACCGATGCACGGATTACTGGATTATGTCCTGCTGTGTGTGACAAGACAAATCCCGTAGGTAATTTTGGTTATTGTTGTTACTCACCAGATGATACAGACGAAACTAGAAAGTGTAAATGGCCTGTTGGACAATGGCATTGTAATAACATATTACATCAAGGGCCTGGTGATGCTTCATGGGGAACAAATAGTTCAATATGTGATGATTGTTCACCGCCGCCTGGGTTAAAGAAGTGTTGTTTTAATACATTCGGTCAGGGTGGTAGTTCTCCAGAGTGTGTTTATGTTGAGACTGGTAATTGTACTAAAGCATACCTTGAAAGTGCAAATGGTTGTGCTAAGATCGGAGTTTTAGGTGGGTCGCTCGGACCCCAAGAATCTGGAAACGCTCCAGATGGTTCTGTTGCATGTGTAGATTGCATAACAAATGATTGTTGTTTCTGTGCCTTCCCTGATGCAACTGTTGACGGTTATGTTTGTACAAATGGTGAACCGACCGATTGTCCAAATGAAGACACACAAGTCAGATTAATAGTTGGTGATATATCACCACTAGGTGATTGTGCGCCAGATATTAGAATAGAATTATGTGGTGTATGGGATCAGGATGAGGGCTATGTGTGCCGAGATTTTAGTGCATTGTTTGGAATAAGTATTAATAATCCAAATGGAGTATCGGTAGATCTATCACGATTTAATCTTACTAGTGGTAATGACTATCAATTTGTCTTAGTATTAACTAATTGTGCTGGTGAAAACAGGATTGAAGTGGGAACTGGAACATTCACTTATACTGATGCTTGCACCATCGGCGGCCGCCCCAACTTTGGAGGTCTAATCGGAGGAACAGAAGGATGCTTACAGGTTAATTGATATACATAACTAGAGGAATATATGACGTATAGTACATTTCAATCAGTGACAGGACCAACAGGACCAGAAGGTAATAAGGCTGTAGGTTTTACGGGCCCTGATGGAATTACTGGAGTTACTGGCAACACTGGTAGTAATGCTCCTCATCTTGTATCATATGCTTACGGCGGAGGTGGAGATGATGGAGGCCCTTTCGGAGGAGCAGGAGGAGCAGGAGGAGGTAGCGATACCGACAAAGTTCTTCTTACGTTTTCTGATGAAACCGAAATATTCCTAACGGGACTTACAGGTTCTAACAAGTACGGAACAGGTACTGCTGATGCAACAACATATACTAGCACACCTTCGTCCTTTAAAAATGTTGTAACAGGTGGAGATGGTGTAACTTTTCAATTCCGTGGAATAACTGCAACTAATGATTTAAGTCTAACATTTAGTGATACAGAAATAGAAATATTAGGTGGTGCGGGAACAACTACAGGTTATGTAGATGCAGGTGCAACTGGAGAATTACTATATCTAAACCCAAGATATAAAGCAAATGGCGCAGATGGAACTTTCTATGGTGCTTCTTCTGATAATACAGGAACAGGAGATACTGTTGAAGTTAAGTTTAGGAATGTAATAGAATCTATTGGTAATGAATTTAATATTGATTGGTGTAACAATCCGTTCGATATTAATGACTCAGGAGATCCCTTCAAAGAATATATCTTAGATGTATCCAATCTTCTGATATATCAGGCAGGAAACTCTGGAATTCGTGAAGCAACTATCTGTATTACATTTAGTTTCTTTAGTGCAAAAGATAGAATTGTTATGTTGAAAACAAGGGTTGATGATCCAACCTTTACATCTAAACTTCGTGATCCATTATACGGAGCAACAAGTGTTAATTTTGAAAATCCAATATCAGGAATTCCAAATTTCATAAACGAAGGTTATGGAAATGATCAATACAGACGAAGTATTGATGACTTCAATACACCATATCATAACCCGACAGAAGGATATTCTGGAGGAATACATCCACAAACGTGGAGTGGAATCGCTGGTTCAGATCCAGAACCATGTCCAACTGAACAAGCCATAATTTTCGATAGTAATTGTGCCAATGATGGTAGCCTCTTGGGTGCTGTGTTTAGGGGACAAGAATTCTGTAAATTGGGTCAAGCAACAGAAGAAAATTCGGGACAAAACCCAACTTCTTATTGTATTCGTATTGATGATACAATGGTAGAGACTCAAAATGTAAATGATCCTTGGTATGGTAAACTTCGTTTAGTTATAATGCCTGGTTGTGCAGGCGCCGGCGATGGAACGGAGTATAATTTTATAATGACTTGTGATTCGGAATGTGTACGAAATGAAGATTATAATAATTGTTGTTATACTCCACTATCAGAAAGAGGAAATAGAACTAGCAGTACCTCGGAAGGATTAAGTGGTACATTTAATTTAGTTCTTTCTGATAATAATGTTGTTACTTTAAATGCTCCTATCAATATAACAGGTATTAATTATAAACCAACATCAGAATCTGGATTATCTTTAGATTCGGATGATGGTGTAGATTATGCACAACAAAAGAGTGCAACTTTAGTTATTAATGGAGGTCCTAATAATATAAAATTCCCAGAAAATGTGTTGTTTGCTAAGACTCCAGTTTTTACAAATGGTGTTGACATTGTAAATATCCTTACGGTTAATAATGGTAAGACTTGGTATGCAACACAAACTGGTTATGGTTGGGACGTTGATATTTTTGCTGGTGATGAACTTGGGTCTTGTTGTAACAACCTTGGATGTACCGACTTTGTTAGTAAATCATATTGTGATAGTGTTGGAGGAGGATTCTTAGAGGCTGTTGCATGTTCAAATAGAACAGATGAAATTTGTGGTGCTGGAGTTATAGGGGCCTGTTGTACTGGTGTTATTGATTCTGGTATACCAATCTATTGTAGTCCGTCAAACTCTGCTACTATATGCGATATTCTTGACGGTGGAGAGGTTGGTATACCCGACACCGAAGGTAGTATCTATGACAACATGCTTTGTTATCTTGGAGAATGTGTGAGTTGTTGTAGTACGGACAATCCGCCGGCATTTTGTGGTGTGGGTACTTGTACTCAAGAATTAGTTACATGTTGTTTGCCTCTTAATATCGGCGATCCCAATGGCGATAAAGGTTGTTTTGACTTCAATAATGGTTGTACTGATTGCGAATCGATGGGCGGCGTGAGAGTCGGTGTCCCTGACGACGACGGCATCATCGTGACATGTGAAGAATGTAGAGGTACTGCCGCACGAGGCACTTGTTGTATTGACTGTCCAATTGGTTGTAACCCCAGCATGACACAAGGGGAATGTGAGGCCCTCGGTATGCCTTGGATTTCCAATGAAGACGATTGTGTATCATGTGGAATTTATGAGGAAGCACAAATAGGAACACCTAATTGTTTAACTGATCAAACACTTCTACAGTGTAACTTAATCAATGGTGTATTCATTCCAGCCACAGAAAATAATCCCAATCCATGCTCTCCACCAGAAAGTGGTAATTGGCCAAATGGTTGTGCATATAACGCATGTGAGGGACCAGTACTAGGATCTTGTTGTGATAGTATAACTGGAAACTGCTATGGTGCTGGAATGAGAGAAATTGTATGTATAGATGTTATAGGAGGTCCAAATGCTAAGTGGACTGAAGATGGAACGTGTGATGATTGTTGTGAAGACAAGGTAGTTCGAGGTGCTTGTTGTTTATGTAACGACTCATGTAGAGGACAAACAGAAGCAGAGCAATTAACACCACAAGAATGCTCTGCTTTGGGTGGAGTCTTCATGGGAATTGATACCTTATGTGGTGATGTTAATTGTGCTATAGCAGGATCGTGTGATTGTGACTGCAATTCTCCAGGCTGTTGTGATTGTCCAGCAGGACACCCATCCAGAAGTCCTTGCTGTGATGATTCGTCTGGATCAGATTGTTGCGCGCCAGGTGATGACTGTTGTCAAAGTTCTGATCCTTGTTGTGATTCATCAAATGACGATTGCACAGAATGTTTCTCTGGTGTTTGTGATTGTGATAACCCTCCCTGCGACGACGGCGACGGCGACGGCGACGGCGAAGGATTCCCAATACGAAATACAACCCACAACGGACCTTTCCGTGGAGTAAAAACTGGGAACTATCCTGGCGGTGGTATGGGTGGAGGAAACGGCGGCAATAGTGATGTCGGTAGGGCATTAGGATCTTGTTGTGTTGGATATCGATGTCAATCATTCATCACACCTGATGATAGTAACACGCCCCCAGATAGACATTGTTTTGGTCAATATAAAGCGGGTGTTCGTTGTGAAGATAGGTCTTGTAAAACACAGAAGTATAATGGTGCATGTTGTTGTATGACATACTACTTAGATTGTACTGGTAATGACACGACGGACGATTGTTCTGCATGTGTACTTGGTGCTACTAATATTTCTTGTACAAACTGCGGCTTCAATGGAAACATATCTGGTTTCAGTATGCCATTATCAATAACACCTGGTCCTAACCGTCCTCTTCCTAATGGATATAGTGTGCCAGATGTATATAATCCACCAGCAACAGGTGATAAGAGACGAACATTTGATCCAGATCCGTATATCACTCCCGATGGAAAGCGGATTCCATATAGTTGGACAGATTGCTGTATGAGTCCTGGCGGATGCGCCACTCGTCCATGCAGTGTTTGGGATCGACGCGAGATTGCAGAGGCCTTCCCTGGCGCCTTTGATGGTGCTGACTGCCCGGATGAATGTATCAATCCAAGTCCTCAGCCATGCGATCCGTTTTGTGGTGGTACAAATCCTACTGCAAATCCTATCGCAGATTTACGGATAATATGCGGCGCATGTGTTGATGGGTGTGATCACCAATGTTGCGACAATCCGCCCCTAGGCACCGACGTTGAGAGACGCGAGAAACTAGAGAAGGCAAACAATAGATCACAGTGTCCAAGTTGTGATTGTACTTTACCTCCGGCCTGTACAAACTGCACCGGCAATTGTCAAGATCAAGTCTTTAGTTCTTGTAAGTTTATATATGATTGGTCTAACGTAGTAAACTATGAACCAGCAACTGACTCCGTGGGAGGAGAATCTACTTACGGTACTGCATGTTCAGGAACTACGGGCCCTGTTAGGGATGGTACTGCTTATGGAGGTCTTGATGGTAGTATCTGTGAGAAGAGAAAGACAGATATATGGGGACATAGTATTCAAGATAATCAGCAAGACTGGGACATTAGTAATCCGTGGAACCTCTTCAATGCGACAGCAAGAGAATCTATGTCTAATAGAAATAGTTCGAGTAAATTTAGGAAGATAAATAAGAGTATAAGAACTCTAGTAGTTAAAACAGATAACACAACCACTATAAGGTTGGTGCAAAGGTGATAGATAATGTCCATTCAATTTAGAACTAGATCAAAAGCAATACAACCAGACCCTGATTCAATCGGGGCTTGTTGTATATACAACACAGACTCATCTTCATATGACTGTTCGGACAATATTTCCTACATTAATTGTAGAAAAGATATGGGTATCTTTAGGGGTGAAGGTAGTCAATGTACAGATGATCCTTGTCCTAGTGCCTTTCAAAATCCAGATCTACCATTTAGTCGAGATTCAAATGGAGCATGTCAAAAGTGTGGCTCTTGCTCAGATAATACTAGTGAAAATTCTTGCATAACTCAAGAAAACTTTGATGCAGAATTTTTTGGAGGTAAGACTTGTACTCAAGTCACCCGAGATAAATTATCATCATTATCGGCTATCAAGTATGCATGTTGTGTAGATGGTGGATGTTTTGATACTTGTAATTCAAATTTATGTTCTGAACTTGGTGGTATATTCCATGATGGAGATAGTTCAGCACTTGCTCAACAGTGTGTATCAAATCCATGTGGTGGATATAATGAAAGACTCAGCAATGAAGAAGGAGCATGTTGTTCAGTTCGGAAATGTCTAGGTAAATTGACAAAAGAACAGTGTGGAATAAACGGTGGATTGTGGAAGGGTGTAGGAACTGATTGTAATAATTATGACTGTTTCAATGATAGATCAACTAGTAGTAATAGTCGCACATTTGATAGACAAGGGAGCCAATCTACAGGCAGCATTGTTTGTTCAATCCCAACTCCTAAGAAGTATTACCGTAATGGCGAATGGCTATCTAACGTAGTAGGACCAACATATGGTCGTGAGAGTGTAATAGTTAGATTAACGGAAACCGATGAAGAATGCACCCTACTTGGTGGTATAGTTTCAGCAAGAGACGGCAATATAAACAAGGCAATCATGTGGGGCGGATGTCAATACAACGATGGTGAAATTTGGAAGTGTGAATCTAAAACCTATGATGGGTGTAGAGGAGTGAGTGGATCTTGGCAGGCTGGTCTTTACTGTGATCAAATTAGAAGTTGGCCTGCTTCTGGTCTGTATTTTTCTAAGACCGTACCTACTGGTACAAATAAGAATGAAAAATTCTTAGCAGGTAGTTGTCATTTAATTGATAATGTTCTTTCTGGACAAAACGATACACAGAACACAACAATGTGTGGTGATATGATGACAGAGTATGATTGCCATCAACAACTGCAAATAAAGTATGATTATTACCTTAATGTGCTTGCGGATGGAAGTAATTCTGGTTGGAATATTGATACCTTAACAGAGGAAGGTATGCTTGAGGTAAAATGGCGAGCAGGTAGAAAGTGTTCAGACTGTACACAGAATGAAGTTCCCGCAACACCTCAGACATTAGGACAATGTATATTATCTCAAACACGAACTGGTGGGTATTATAACGAACAAGGGTCTAATGATAATATCGATTATGATTATACCACAGGAAATCAAGATATATGTTTAGATAATTATACAAAGTCTGATTGTGATATCATGCATGGAACGTGGATAGACTCTTGTAAGAGTTGTATCACTGATAATAGATCTACACCGAAGATATATGGTTCATGTTGTACATCAAAATCAACTTGTCTTGATAATATGAGTTTTGTTGAATGTGATGATCTAGGAGGATTTTTCCACGGCCCAGATACAAAATGTATAGATAGAAATTGTGATATGGTTGCATATCTAACGACAAACGATATGGATGGATTAGATGATGCTTTCTGTAAATGTGTCGTGGTCGATCATATAGATGCAAGTAAGCCCCATGTAATACAAGTATTCGCAAGACAAGATGCAAAGAACGAAGTTGATATATGGTCTGGCTCTACTTGTGGAGATCCGACTGTAGATGCATATCCATATTATAGTTCAACTAAGAATTTTGCAGATAATACTCTTGTATCATTCGACAATCCAGTTGATGATGATCAGAAGTTCCCCATTGCTAGAGACATTGCCCCTTACCGATATAATATATTAGGTGAAGGGTTTAGAGACTTTATTGTTGGTGATGGATCTTTTATCGATGACATTCTCGTTCAGAATTCTTTGACTGGATATTTCCGTGTTGATGGTAAAGTTCCTTTCCGTATTCCTTATGTTGAAGAAACTCTCTCTAATATTAGAGGAGTTACGTTATCAACAAACCAACCAGCAGATACTATTCATAGATTAATTCTAAACAAGCCACAATACTATTATGCTGATGGTCCAGTTCCTAGTGATAGGAGAATTAAATATATCAATCTAGAGGGTATGGTTAATCTGAGAGAACTTGCTGTTCAGGGAAATAACTGGAATACTCTCACAGCAGATTTTGAGGAACAAACCCTTACTAATCTCAGAATGTTAGACCTAAGAAGCAGTGGATTGACTAGTTTTTCACTAGCCAACTGCCCTGCAATCGAAGAACTTGATTTGGGTAATAACTCACTGACAACATTGGATCTTAACGATAATCTTTATATTACTAATGTAAGTGTTCCTTATAATAAGTTAACTTCACTAACCATTGGAAACGAAAACCTATATCTAAGTAGATTGGATGTATCAAACAATGTAGGATTATTTAATATAACAGGATCATACCCACAACTAGAATCATTCAGTGCTGCTGAATGTAATCTTTCAGTCCTAGATTTCAATGAAATGCCATACTTAAGAGAGATTGATTTAACAGGGAATAATTGCACAAGTATTAAAATACAAAATTGTCCATCTATCACTGAAATTTCATTAGATTCTGCAATTAGTGGTGCTACCGATATAGCAACTTGTATTTTACCCAACAATTCAAACAGAAATATGCCCACAATAATTCCGCCTGTCTTTGGGGATGCGATCATTCCAGCCCCATTTGAATCATTAGATTACTTCTCGTTTAGAAACAATGTAGTTAGATTTAATGGCTATGATAACTTTGTTAAGAAATTATCTGATACAATAATAGCAACCAAATCTTCTATGTTTACGAATACATTGTTCTCTTCTGTTGGTAATATTTCCACTCAAGCACAAAATCTATTACTTAATTGCACTTACATTGACTTCAGTCATGTCACAGATGCTGTTGATGATGTAGATAATCCAACCAATAGTAGTGTCCTAGAAATCCTTAAGTATATTTTCTCAATTTCAGAAAACACATTTCACAATAAACCAATTAGAATAAACTTGACTGGTATAAATACTAGTGTACAATGGGATGTCGGTGGGAGTCTTAGAACTGCACTAACAGGACCACTACTAGGTAGAATTAACTTTATTTTATAATGGGAGTTTTTATGTCACAGGATGATATTAAAAAGAGACTTAGCAAAGTAAACAAAGAAAAAAAAGATGTAAAGTTTGCACCTGCAAAGGATCTAACAGGAAAGAAAAGCCTAAAAGATAGAATCGGTATGGTTGGTTCATACGCAGCAGCAATGGCATCTCGTGGATTATCAAACAATAAGATTGATAAAAAGACCAAGCAACTTCGTGTTCTTTCTTGTATGGGTAAAGGCGAACTTCCTCCCTGTGAGTATTTAAGAAAAAGTAAAGTAAACAATGAAAGAAACTACTGTGGTGGATGCGGTTGTGGAGATAGAAAACAAACTTGGCTTATATCTGATAGTGATGAGTATGGTAAATTGGATTATCCTAAAGTAAATTGTCCTTTAAATATGCCTGGTTTTGGTAACTATGAACCATCTTCTCCAGATGAAGCAAAGGAACCAATTACCAGAAGACACTATATTGAACAAATGGATATGAAAGATGTGAATAGTGTTTCAGTTAGTATAAACGGATCACCTCCTCCTAGTAAATAAAGCGATACATTCTATATCTCCTATGTTCTTATACATACTTAAGAACATAGGAGATTTTA